>Ga0160467_100142_pt1 | contig 101080 bp, 103 predicted proteins | sample HID1972I_E11MG_FD_108221 | JGI IMG/M metagenome (GOLD analysis project Ga0160467, IMG submission 108221) | Enriched pill bug-associated microbial communities from UW Madison campus, WI, USA - HID1972I_E11 MG | ecosystem: Host-associated > Arthropoda: Insects > Digestive system > Unclassified ... | reverse complement strand
TGAAGGGAACAGATTGGTCAGGGAGCTGGCAGGAAAGGTCAGGGGCAAAGCGAAGGAGGCGATCCCCAAGAATAAACCTGAGAGCATCCCGAAGATGAAGCCGGATAGCGAAACACCGGGAGATTTAACAGGCAAGCGTGTATCCTTTGGAAAGCGCTCTCTTCCGTAAGAAGGTTGTCTGTGTGATCTAAAAAAACCACTGGTGTCAGTTGTGGGTATCTATTATCTAAGCACCGCAGTTATCGCTTTTTGGATCAAAGATGATGATTTTCCCAGTCAACTGGTTTATCTTTGTCGGATATGCCAGAGCAGATTACTCCTTACAAAGATAAAAGCGCTACCAAGAAAGAACAGGTAGCAGATATGTTCAATAACATATCGAAGACATACGATTTCCTGAACCATTTCATGTCGCTTGGAATCGATATTCTGTGGCGTAAAAAGGCTATCGGCGAGCTTAAAAAGTTAAAACCTCAGCTGATGCTGGATGTGGCGACGGGAACGGGCGACTTTGCTTTTGAGGCGATTCAGATCCTGAATCCGGCTAAGGTAATAGGGGTAGATATTTCTCAGGGGATGCTTGATGTGGCAGATAAGAAGATTAAGAAGCGTGGGCTGTCTGATAGATTTGAGGTACGTCTGGGTGACTCGGAGAAGCTGCTGTTCGAAGATAATACCTTTGACGCAGTAACTGTAGCCTTCGGTGTGCGTAATTATGAAAACCTTGAACAAGGTTTGTCTGATATGCTGCGCGTGCTTAAGCCAGGTGGCAAAATCGTTATCCTCGAGTTTTCAAAACCTCAGAAGTTTCCGATCAAGCAGTTGTATAACTTCTATTTCAACTCGATCACTCCTGCAATAGGGAAGATGTTTTCAAAAAACAACGATGCTTATAAGTATCTGCCCGAATCGGTGGCTGCATTTCCGGACGGCAAGAACTTTTTAACCCTCATGCATAAAGTCGGCTTTAAGGACACTAAGTTTCAACCGCTGACATTTGGTATCAGCTCAATCTATACGGGAATTAAATGAGTAAAGGCTTCCTCTTAGCTTTCTTCTGCCTGGCGATCGGCTACAGCGCGAAGTCGCAGGAAAACTGGGGTGGAGGTGTTGATGATGAACGGTTAAACTTCGGCTTTCAGTTCAATTATGTAAGTTCGGAGTTCAAGGTGCTGAAAGCGGAAAACTGGCAGGAGCTGCCAAGCCCTGTGGGAGGAGAAGCGAACACGCTTCGTGCCTTAGGAGCCTCGTCTAAGCCGGGCTTCGGTATCGGACTGGTTTCCAATCTGAAAATGACCGATCATACAGACCTTCGTTTTACGCCTTCCATGACTTTTGCAGACAAGGAACTGCAATTTGCATTTGCTAATGAGGAGGTATATAATAAAGTGGTGCAGTCAACCTTTATAGATCTGCCTTTGGGTGTAAAGCTGAAATCAGATCGCAGGGGTAACTTCCGAGCTTATATGATTGCCGGGGGTAAATATTCCCGGAATATTGTGTCCAAGAAGAAGCTGGATGATACTGAGTTGGTGGATGAGGAAAAGTTTATCGCTAATAAACGCGGCTTTTTCTCCTATGAAGCCGGACTGGGATTGGATTTCTATTTTGAGTATTTCAAAATGTCGCCCGAGATCAAGTTTTCACAGTCTTTCAACAGCGTGCTCGACAGGCGCAATAATTACTTCGATCGCTTACTTGACAAGCTGTATCATAAAGGGATACAAATAAGTTTGTTTTTTGAGTAGACAGCTTACCTGTGTAGCATCTCGAATTTATTGGTTTGTTTATTTCGATTTAATAAACAATTGAGTTCTAAAAATGCTTTTTATTCATAATTTTGACCCTTAATTAAAGCATTTATGCCCAAAATTGCCCTAATAACAGGCGCAACTGCCGGAATTGGTGAAGCTTGTGCCAGACTTTTTGCATCCTATCGGTATAATTTAGTAATAACAGGAAGAAGAGCGGACAGACTGCAGCGCTTAGCGGACGAGTTAGCGCGTGAAAATGGGATAGAAGTGCGAGTTCTTACGATGGATGTAAGGCATAAAGCAGAAGTGGAGCGTCAGCTGGACGGTCTTGATGACCATTGGAAGGCCGTAGATGTGCTGATTAATAATGCGGGGCTTAGTCAGGGTTTGGATCCTCTGCAGGATGGAAACACAGATGATTGGGATACCATGATAGACACCAATATAAAAGGGCTCCTTTACGTAACCAAAATTGTATCCAACTGGATGATTGCCAGAAAAGACGGACACATTGTTAACCTGGGTTCTATTGCCGGAAAGGAAGTTTATCAGAACGGGAATGTTTACTGCGCATCTAAACATGCAGTAGACGCGCTGAATAAGGCCATGCGTATCGATCTTCTCCCTCACGGCATACGCGTTTCTGCAATTCATCCGGGAGCAGTTGAAACAGAATTTTCAGAAGTGCGTTTTAAAGGTGATGCTGACCGTGCCAAAAAAGTTTATGAAGGATATGAGCCATTGACGGCTCTGGATATTGCGGAAACCATCTGGTTTATGGTTTCCAGACCTAAACACGTGAATATTAACGATCTGGTTATAATGCCGGTGGCACAGGCCAACTCGGTTTATTGGAATAAAGAAAATTAAGCAGGCTGCCATTGGTAAAGCCGGCATTTAAAATAAGTATATGTTACAGGAGAATATTGATAAAGAGATAAAAACAGCCATGCTTGCGAAGGACAATGTCCGTTTAAGAGGCTTGCGTGCAATCAAAGCAGCTATTTTGTTAGCGAAAACAGAAAAAGGTGGAGGTGATACCCTGACTGAAGATGCAGAGATCAAAGTTTTGCAGAGACTGGCCAAACAACGGAAAGAGTCTGCCGAGATCTACAGAACGCAAAATCGCGAAGATCTTTATCAGATTGAGGCTGAAGAGCTGGAAGTCATTGAAGGATTTCTTCCAAAGCAACTCAGCCGTGAAGAAGTTATTGCAGTAGTGCAAGATGTGATATCCCGTATCGGAGCTACAAGCGTGAAAGATATGGGAAAGGTGATGGGTGCGGCAAATAAGGAGCTGTCGGGCAAAGCCGATGGTAAGACCATTTCAGAAGTTGTTAAGGAGCTTTTGTCCTGACCGGTTACACAATAGCATAATAAATAGATTGCAGGTAAGCGGATAAAGTGTACATTTATTCAACTATTACCTGAATTATTAATTTTAGCAAAGCCCACTAAACATCTTGTTTAGAATTATGAGTATTATAAAAGAAGAAAACGGATTTAAATATATTGAAGAAGGAGAAGGGGATACATTGTTGCTTCTTCATGGTCTCTTTGGGGCTTTAAGTAATTTTGACGATGTTACCGAGGCTTTTAAGTCTCAATACAGGGTGGTTATTCCACTTTTACCGATATATGATCTGCCTTTGTTAACTACAGGGGTAACCACACTATCCAAATATCTTCTTAAGTTTGTTAAACACAAGAAGCTTAGAAATATAAACCTTCTGGGTAATTCCTTAGGCGGGCATGTGGCACTGATCTTTACGCTGAACAATCCGGAGTATGTAAAAGCCCTTGTGCTTACCGGAAGTTCCGGCCTGTACGAAAACTCTTTCGGCGGTACTTTTCCGAAGAGAGAGAACTATGAGTTCATAAAGGAGAAGGTTGCATATACCTTCTTTGATCCTGCGATGGCAACGAAAGAGCTGGTAGATGAGGTTTACGAGACGGTTAACGATCGAAACAAAGTTATCCGGATCCTCTCCATGGCGAAGTCGGCAATCAGGCATAACCTGGCTAAAGATCTTCATAAGATCACCATTCCGGTATGCCTGATCTGGGGTATGAACGATACGGTTACTCCGCCTGACGTGGCAACTGAATTTCATAATCTCTTGCCTAACTCAGAGCTAAATTGGATTGATAATTGTGGACATGCTCCTATGATGGAGGTGCCGGATGAATTTATTAAGTTCCTACGGCGGTTTTTGGATCGTGTACTCTTAAAGTAAAACATTATGTTGGCAAACGAACTCATCTCCGAAGCGATTCCACCACTAAAAGAATCAGATAGTATTCAAAAAGCACTGGATAGGATGGATGAGTTCCGCGTCAGCCATCTTCCTGTCGTAAGTGATGACATATTGCTTGGTTTAATATCTGATGACGATCTCATTGAAGAGATCGACTACGACATTTCACTGAAATCGGTAAACGTAAACTATAGCAGGGTAAGTCTTCAGTATAATCAGCATATCTACGATGTGGTGAATGTATTCAGTGAGAGTCATCTAACAGTACTGCCTGTGCTTGATGAGAACAGGATCTATCTGGGCGTTATCAACATAAATACTGTTGTGGACCGTCTGGCATCGATCGCTTCTATTAAGGAGCCGGGCGGGATCATTGTTCTCGAAATGGATAACCGGAATAATTCGCTTGCGCATATTGCGCAGATCATCGAGTCGGAGAGTGCACAGATCCTGAGCTCATACATTACTTCACATATTGATTCTACACGTACGGAGGTGACGATCAAGGTCAACCGTACGGAGATTTCGGGTATACTGGCATCGTTGGGTCGTTACGACTATCACATCATAGCGACATATAATGAGAATAAAGAGCAGTCTGGCACCGGAGACAGGTATGATCAACTGATGAACTATTTAAGTATTTAATGAAAATAGCTATTTACGGTAGAGAGTTTAGCGCAGCGACTTTACCATACGTTCAGCAAATCTTTGATGAACTGAATAAACAGGGGGCCGAACTTCTGGTCTATGAAAAGTTTTCCCAATTTATAGCGGATAAGGTTCGTAACCTGCAAATGCGGGGGACTTTCAGCCATTATGGAGAAATCAAGGGTACGGTTGACGTGATGCTCAGTTTGGGAGGCGACGGTACGATGCTTGATACTGTAACGCTGATTCGCGACTCCAATATTCCTGTCATCGGTATAAATCTTGGTCGTCTGGGTTTCCTGGCGAGCATTAGCAAAGACGATATTGCAGCGGCAATAAAAAGCCTTGTTACGGGCGACTATACGATCGACAGCAGAGACTTGCTAAAGGTGGAAACGGATACACCCGTGTTTGGCGATGAGAACTTTGCGCTTAATGACCTGACCATTCACAGAAGGGACAATTCAGCGATGATGATCATTCATGCTTATCTGAACGGGGAGTTTCTGAATTCTTATTGGGCAGACGGTTTGATCGTTGCTACGCCAACGGGCTCAACTGCGTATTCTTTGAGCTGCGGGGGGCCGATCATATTTCCAAAGTCGGGGAACTTCGTAGTTACACCAATATCTCCGCATAACCTGAACGTTCGTCCGGTAGTTATATCCGATACTTATACGCTTACGTTTGAGCTGGAAGGCAGGAGTTCCAAATATTTACTTTCCTGCGATTCACGCACTGAGGTGATCGATTGTTCCATGCGGTTTAGTGTGTCGAAGGCTGATTTTCAGATTAATTTGGTTCGCCTCAAGAATGAAAGCTATCTTTCGACATTAAGAAATAAGATGCTTTGGGGCATTGATACACGCAACTATTAATGGGTAGACTCGGCATTACATTTTTTCTCCTTTTAGTTTGTACACAGATCAGAGCACAAAGCTGGGAGCTGGGTGCATTTGGCGGAGGCATTGGATATATGGGTGATCTGAATCCGGATAATGTTTTTAAGCTGAGTGATCCGGCCTATGGTTTTCTGGTGAAAAGGAATATAGATACCAGATGGGCTATCAAGCTGAGTTTTATGCACGGCAAGATGAAAGGGGCCGACAGCCTTTCCATGAACCAGCACCAGCAGCAGCGTAACTTAAGCTTTGTTACACCGCTTTCAGAGATCAGTTTTCAGGGGGAGTTTAACTTTTTCGATTATGCCCCATCCTTGAGTAAGAAGCGTTTCAGTCCGTATCTTTTTGCGGGTGCAGCGCTTACTATGTTCAATCCGAAAGCGAATGTTAACGGAGAACTCGTAGAATTGAATCCGCTGCGTACGGAGTACAAGGACTATCGGAAGTATACTATCTCCATTCCATATGGTGCGGGTATTAAGTATAACTTTAGCGGTATGTGGACGCTGGGTGCGGAGTTGGGTTACCGGACATCCTTTTCAGATTACATGGATGACGTGAGCGGCAAGTATCCGACGAGAGATGTTTATTATCCGCAGAATGGGCCGGACAACGTGAATCTTTCAGACCGGTCCGGAGAACCAGGAGGGGGCAAGATTTTTAGTCCGGGTCAGCAGCGTGGTGATTCAAAGAGCCGCGACAGGTATTTTTTTACCGGAATTACACTCACCTATACCTTTATGAACTGTAATTGTCCCCCGGTATTTTAGTCATGCTATTTTTTTTTACCTTTGAGCCTCAAATGCCTAAGTTAGGCTTAATTAGAAGATGAGTTTACTGGATCAGATCGACAAGAGCAAATTGCCTCAGCATATAGCAATTATTATGGATGGTAATGGGCGATGGGCTAAGGAAAAAGGCAAGCTTCGTGTTTTTGGTCATCATAGCGGAGTGATATCTGTTAAGGATATCGTAGAAGCAGCCGTTGAAGTTGGCATACCTTATATAACCTTATACACATTTTCCACAGAAAACTGGAACCGCCCCTGGCTGGAGATTACAGCATTGATGGAGTTACTGGTGTCCACAATCAGTAAGGAAACGAAAACGCTGATGGATAACAACGTTCGTTTAAATGCTATCGGCGACTTAGACAAACTTCCGGGCAAGTGTTTGAAGCACTTAAATAAGTCCATAGAAATTACTGCCGGAAATACCAAGAGTACTGTGACGCTGGCGCTGAGCTACAGCTCGCGCTGGGAGATAACAGAGGCGGCGCGAAAGCTGGCGACGCAGGTTCAGCAGGGCCTTATCAAACCCGAGGATATTAATGAGGAAATGTTTTCTGCTAATCTGACTACGGCAGGAATTCCTGATCCTGAACTGATGATCCGCACGAGTGGCGAATTCCGGATCAGCAACTACCTTCTGTGGCAGCTGGCATACGCAGAATTTTATTTTACTGAAAAACTTTGGCCGGATTTCAGGAGAGAAGACCTTTTCGAGGCCATAATAGATTATCAAAAAAGAGAACGTCGCTTTGGAATGACCAGTGAGCAGGTTTAAAAAATTCCTTTTAACAAAATTTAACAACCAATAGCGTTATTTTAGCAACGTCAAACAATTCAATGAAGAGATTTTTCATAATAATACTTTTTACTTGTGCAGCAGGTGCTGCAAGTGCCCAGATAGGACGCCCGCAACCGGGTGGTATGCAGCTACGTTCACAGTCGGGAACTGAGTTGAACTATCTCAACCCTCAGGAATATGTAATTGGTGGAACTACTGTATCTGGAGTTGAGTTTCTTGATGCAGATATACTTATACAGATATCCAAGCTTGTAAAGGGCGACAGGATCACCGTTCCTGGCGACGCTACTTCGAATGCGCTGAAGTTCTTATGGGCGCAGGGCTTGTTTGATGATGTGCAGCTGAAAGGAAACGTAGCGGGTGATTCTATCTTCTTTAATATTGAGGTGATAGAACGTCCGCGTTTGACAAGGATGGAGTTTACAGGCATGAAAAAAGGCCAGGTAACGGATATCAAGGAGAAGCTTGCAGACAAAACCGGGAAGATCGTTAACGAGAGTTTAATGAGCATGACCACTGCGGTGATCAAAAAGTACTTTAATGAGAAGGGCTTTCTTTTCACTGAGGTGAAATACCGTCAGAAGAAAGATACTACAGAAGCAAATAACGTTGTACTCATTGTAGATGTTGATACGAAGTCGAAGACAAAGATTGAGAATATCACCTTTGAAGGAAATAAAGATTTTAAGGAAAAGCAGCTGAGGAAGTTCATGAAGAAGACAAAGGAACGCTCTTCTATCAATATCTTCAGATCAGGAAAGTTTTTGCTGGATAAATACGAGGAAGATAAGCTGGCGCTGGTTGCCAAGATGCACGATCGTGGTTACCGCGATGCGGAGATCTTAAGTGACAGTGTGATCAAGAAGCCAAATGAGCGTGTGGATATTCACATTAAGGTGTACGAAGGACCGAAGTATTATTTTGGTAACCTGACATGGGCCGGTAATGCGATCTATAAAACGGAAGCGCTTAATGAAATGCTTGCTATTAAGCCGGGAGATGTATTCAGCGAGGAAAAATTGCAGAAACGTCTGAACGGCAACCCGAACGGTGAGGATATTTCTTCCCTTTACCTGAATAACGGATATCTGACGTTCAATGTTGATCCGGTTCAGACCAGAGTTTACGGCGATACGATCGATGTGGAGCTGCGTATTTATGAAGGTCCGCAGTATACTATCAATAAGGTTTCACTGAAAGGGAACGATATTACCAACGATAAGGTGGTAATGCGTGAGATCCGTACGAAACCAGGACAAAAGTTTTCTAAGGAACTGGTTGTGCGTACTACCCGTGAAATTGCCCAGTTGGGTAATTTTGACGAGCAGAAGACTGACGTGAGACCGATCCCTAATCCGGCTGATGGTACTGTTGACATAGAGTACACTGTAGCTGAAAAGCCTTCTGACCAGATTGAGCTGTCGGGCGGTTTTGGTGGTGGTCGTATTATCGGTACCCTGGGTCTGACGTTTAATAACTTCTCAGCACGTAACCTGTTTAACCTGAAAGAGTGGAAACCTCTTCCTAAAGGAGACGGACAGAAGCTGAGTATACGTGGACAAACGAATGGTAAGTCATACCAGTCATACAGCTTCTCATTCTCTGAGCCATGGTTAGGCGGTAAGAAGCCAATCTATTTTGGAATCAGCGCATTTACCTCTTTGAGCTCGAATGATGATATAGCAAGGTATTACGGATACAGAGATGATCAGCGTTACAGAATCCGTCTGAATGGTGTTACTTTCAGCTTAGGTAAGCGTTTGAAATGGCCTGATGACTATTTCAACCTGAATCACTCTATTAACTTGCAACAGTATAAGCTAACTAACTACCCGGGATTCTTATTCTCTACAGGCACATCTTACAACTTCAACCTCACCGAAGAGCTTAGTCGGAATTCAGTGGATGCGCCGATCTATCCAACATCAGGATCGCATATCCGTCTGACCGTACAGTTAACTCCTCCGTATTCATTGTTAAACGATGTGAACTATCAAACGGCTACTGACAAAGAGAAGTATAGATTTACAGAGTACCATAAATGGAAGTTCGAAGCACAATGGTATCAGCGCATCGTTGGTAAACTGGTTGTGAAGACTCAGGGACAGTTTGGTTTCCTCGGTCAGTATAATCAGGCAACCGGTCAGTCTGCTTTTGAGCGCTTCAAACTCGGTGGTGACGGTATGCAGGGATTTGATTACCTGCAAGGTTCGGAAGTTATTGCGATGCGCGGTTATGAGAATAACAACGTGACGCCAATTGGTTATGACCCCAACGTTGCACGTTACTCTGGTAGCCCTATATTCAGCAAGTATATTGTTGAAATGCGTTACCCGTTGATGAACAGTCAGCAAGCGACTGTATTTATGCTTGCTTTCGCTGAAGGGGGTAATACCTGGAACAATTTTAAGGACTACAATCCGTTCAATGTACGTAGGTCTGCGGGTGTGGGAGCGAGAATCTTCCTTCCGATCTTTGGATTATTGGGAATTGACTGGGGGTATGGTTTTGATGACGTCTACGACCCATCAAGCAACAGGCTTAGACAATCAGGCGGTCAGTTCCATTTTAGTATAGCTCAACAACTTAGTGGTGGATTTTAATTAACTTTGTGTATGAAAAGATTGTTGTTTATTCTTGCGTTTGTGTGCCTTTCAGGAGCTTCGGCTTTTGCACAACGCTTTGCTTATGTAGATAGCGAATATGTTTTGGAACATATTCCGGAGTATGTGTCGGCTCAGAAGCAACTGGATGCTTTGTCCAAGCAATGGCAAACCCAGGTGGATGCGCGTTTGAAGGAAGTGGAAAATATGTATAAGTCTTATCAGGCTGATCTTGCTTTGCTTACTCCTCAGGTTCGCCGGGAAAGGGAGAACGCCATCGTGGAGAAAGAGAAAGCAGCGAAGGAATTTCAGCGTGAGAAGTTCGGATTTGAGGGTGATTTATATCAGCAGCGGATCAAGCTTATTCAGCCTATTCAGGAGCGGGTAGCGCGGGCAATCGATGCGGTTGCTGAAACTAACCAGCTTGATATGATCCTGGATAAAAACAGTGAAGTTATACTCTTATACGCAAGTTCACGTTTAGATAAGAGTAACGAGGTGATCACCCGTTTGGGGTATAAGCCGGGTTCGGTAGTTAAGTAATATTTGAAAGTAACCAAGTAAATTTTTATAATAGCAGAATGAAAAATGTAGTTAAAGTAGCAGTAGTAGCGGTAGGATTATTTTTAACGGGAACTACGGTTAATGCGCAGCAAAAGTTCGCACATATCAACTCAGCGGAACTTTTACAATTGATGCCAGAAGTTAAGACAGCAGATGCAACGTTTCAGACTTTCCAGAAGCAAAAGCAAACTGCTTTGGAGTTAATGAATACAGAGCGTGAAAAGAAGATTGTAGCATATCAGGAAAAAGCGAAGACTGTAAGTGAGGCTAACAAGTTAACTGTAGGAAAGGAATTGGAGACTATGGGCTCTGAAATCCAGGACTTCGAAAAACGGATGCAGGAAACACAGCAAAAAGCTCAGCAGGAGTTAGGTGCTAAGCAGTCTGAACTATATCAGCCGATCTATCAGAAAGCAGAGACTGCTATCAAAGCGGTTGCTAAAGAAAAAGGATACGCTTATGTGTTTGATATTTCTCAACCAGGGGTAGTTTACTTTGACGGTGGTGATGATATTTTAAATGTAGTTAAAACTAAATTAGGTATCACGGCAACGACTGCTGCTGCTCCTAAGAAGTAAGAAGATATCAATAAACTTTATTCAGGCGAAGCTCGATCAGGGCTTCGCTTTTTTTGTGTGCCTGGCATGGCAATCAGCTATAGGGTGGAAGTCCCGAACCCTCCTAAATTTAAGCTAATACATAAAACCAAAAAGCCAAACTGGAATGATATTTCCAAAACCTATTTCAATTCCGTCTTTCGCAACGTAAGCGTTTTCTATGTTTGCTATTTGCTTTTTGGCTTTGTTTTTTCCTCCGACTTCAAACGTGTAAGTTTTATCAATCAGAAAATCGGCTGTTTCCGAAAGGTTTATTTCATGTAAGCCTTTGAATTGGTTTAAGAAAAACGTCTCACGGACATTACCTATATTGGTGTTTTCTTTTGCCAAAGCATACATAAGGTTGCTGTTGTTAAGATACAGTTTTTCAGGTTTGGTCAATGCTCCAATACCCGAGGTATCTTTGTACAATTCATGGACCAATCCGGCACGTTCCAGCATTTTTAGGCTTTGCACTAACATGTTGCGGGAAACACCTACTTTCTCGCTCAATTTCGTGATATTGGGAGTAAATGGTGCACTCGAAGCGACCGTAATAAGCAGTTTTTTTAGTTTTACCAGAGTGTCGTATTGTAAATCTTCCACCGCATTAATATCTATTTCAATGATGAGGTTAATCGTGTTTTGCAATTTCTGAATGTAAAGACCTTCATTTTCTTTGTAATATGGATAAGTGCCTATTTTCAAATATTTTTCAAATAGGGGCAAAGGTTTTATTTCATCTAAAAGTTCTGTTGCAATGGTATTGTGATTTTCTAGAATTTCAGTATACGAATAAATAGGAAATGTTTTCTTTGTTTCGAACGTGATAAACTCCCTGAAAGACAACTCTTTCAGATAATAAGTAACAGCTCTTCGACTTAAATCCGATTCGGCTTTATAGATTTCGAGCATCGAAGAGGACGTGAAAATAACGTTAAGCTCAGGAAAGTTATCGTAAATCAGTTTTATCTCTCTTGACCAATTGGGATATTTATGAACCTCATCGAGCAATAAATGAGTTCCTCCGAATTGAGTAAATTGCTTTGCCAAATCGTATAGCTTTTTATCAAAGAAATAAATATGGTCTAAACTTATATATAGCGTTGATTGTAACGGTAGATGCAACTTTGCCAACTGCAAAAGCAAGGTGGTTTTTCCTGCTCCTCTCGCACCTTTAACTGAGATCAGACGGTTATCTAAATCCATTTGATGGACGAGATAACGTTGTATATCCAACGACATACGAGCGATTTTTGTCTGAAATTCTAAAAGTAATTCCTCCATAATGCTTTTTATATATAGCAAGATACGGTAATTTTGCTTTCTATAAAAAGCATTATCTGGTAATTTTTGCTTTTTATAGAAAGCAACTTAATATGAAATTCTTTTTAAGGAGAATTCTTAGATTTTGGTCAGCCACAGATAGCCGGATTTGTAGGCCTTTGAAATTAGCTTACGAAGTTACTTTTATCACTTCAGATTCATATCTTATAAAATACGCTGATTATCGTCTGTATTTTTTAAGTTTGCAAGTACGAAGCGATAAAATTGAATTTCTATATAACATATATTCTGATTGGTGTCCTGCTCTTCTCTTTCGCGGCGATCTTTGCCTTGTTTAGTGTTTATGCAGAGCGCAAAGTGGCGGGTTTCATACAGGACCGTCTTGGTCCGATGGAGAATGGTAAGTGGGGAACCATGCAGACGCTGGCTGATGCTTTGAAGCTTCTGCAGAAGGAGCAAATTACTCCTACTGCGGCGGATAAAGTCTTGTTTGCGCTGGCACCCATTATCATCTTTATCTCGGTTTATATGGGATTCGCGGCCCTTCCCTGGGCACCGGGAGTTATTCCGGCGGCGCTGAACATCGGTGTTGTTTACATTTTCGCCATTATATCCATCGAGGCGATCGGGATCCTGATGGCCGGTTGGGGATCTAACAACAAGTATTCATTATTAGGTGCGCTGAGGTCTGTTGCTCAGGTGATATCTTATGAAATACCGGCGGGTATAGCCATCATCTCCGCGGTAATGATAGCTCAGTCGCTGGATATGCATGCTATCGCTTCCAGGCAGGGCGTAGGAACTCCTGAAACCATCTGGTTCATGGGGTTCTGGGATGTGACGCATATCGGAGGGATCTTTTCCTGGCATATTTTCCAGGCACCTCATCTGATCGTTGCTTACGTTATTTACTTTATCGCTTCACTTGCTGAATGCAACCGTGCACCATTTGATATTCCGGAAGCGGAATCGGAGCTGGTAGCAGGTTTTCATACTGAATATACGGGAATGCGTTTCGCGTTCATTTTTCTTGGCGAGTATGCCATGATGTTCCTCGTTGGTATGGTAGGGGTTGTGCTGTTCCTGGGTGGATGGAATACTCCCTTGCCAAATATTGGTTCACTTAGTCTAGCGGACTGGACAACGGGCATGGGATGGGGAATCTTCTGGACCTTTTCCAAGGTTCTGCTTGTTGTGTTGGTTCAGATGTGGATAAGGTGGACGCTGCCACGTGTCAGGGTGGACCATCTGATGAGTTTTTGCTGGAAGATACTAACGCCCCTGGCTTTTTTATGTATGGCCATTTCAGGTGTGTGGCGTCTCCTGATCATGTAAAGAAGAGGAGGTATCGTGATTATTAAAAAAACACTAAACGCTATTAGAACTTCATGGAAAGGCATGGCCCTTACCTTGAAGCACTTGCTTGCCGTGAATAAGCGGCGGAAGAGCGTTGATATACGGTCAGACAATTATTTTGAGCAAAAGGAGGGCGTTGTAACGGTTCAGTATCCGAAGGAAAAGCTTCCGATCCCAGAGGTGGGAAGGTACCAGCTGGATGTTGTGATCGATGATTGTATTGTATGTGATCTTTGTGCGAAAGTTTGTCCGGTTGATTGCATTGAAATTGAAAGTATAAAAGGTACCGGTCCGATTGGTATTACCTCCGATGGGACGACTAAAAGACTACATGCGGCGAAGTTCGATATCGACATGGCTAAGTGTATGTACTGTGGCTTGTGCACAGTGGTTTGTCCGACTGAGTGCATCACGATGACCGACACGTACGACAGGAGCGTTACCAATGTGGCTGATCTGATATATAAGTTTTCGGAAATGACGCCAGAAGAGGCTGAACAGAAACGAAAAGAGCTTGCGGAGCAGCAGGCTGAAAAGCAGGCGGCGAAAGACGCGGCCGCGTTAAAAGCATTCCAAGAGAGAAATAGGGTATGAACATAGAGCAGGTTGTATTCTATTTTCTGGCTGCCACGGTGTTGTCTTCCGCCTTCATGGTGGTGTTCAACAGAAATATGGTGCGTTCTATATTTCTGTTCTTTGTAACGTTGTTTGCCATGTCGGGGCTTTTTATTTATGCACTGGCGGACTTCGTTGCTGTGACTCAGCTGATCGTATATGTTGGAGGGATGCTGGTTCTGATGATATTTGCGTTTTTGTTATCCAGCAAGACTATTTTAAATACAAGTGCTGCACATAAGACGAGTTTGATCGGTCTGCATCATATACCGGGAATGATCATCTCCCTAGTGTTTTTTCTGATACTTTTCGTGACGGTCTACCAGGCAAATCCCGAAGAGATCAGCTGGATCAGGAATGCAGGAGTTAATACTTTAGTTGCCAGTGATAATACGATCCATGCCATAGGGGTAAACTTAATGACACGTTATCTTATTCCGTTTGAGATTATTTCGGTCTTATTGATGATGGCTTTAATCGGAGCAGCTCACCTGGCAAGAAGAATAAAGAAGCAATGATACCATTATCTCATTTTATGCTCATCAGCGGCCTTCTGTTTTGTATAGGCCTTTATGCTGTGCTATCCAAGCGCAACGCCATTATGATATTGATCGGGATCGAGTTTATGCTGAACGCAGCAATACTGAACCTGGTGGCTTTTGGCAAGTATGACAAGCAGGTTATGGGCGGACAGATGTTTGCCTTGTTTGCTATTGTTCTGGCCGCGGCAACGGTAGCCGTATCGCTGGCTATTATATTGAACGTTTATACGTACTATAAAAATATTGATCCGACAACCATTGATCAGCTGAGGGACTAATTTTGGAGGCACTTATATCTGAACATATTATATTCATTTCCCTGCTGGTAGCGATTCTGCCCTTGCTAACGTTTTTCGGGAGCCTTGTTTTTCGGGGGAATGTGATCCGCAGTGGATCGTTTGCCATTTTTAACATGAGCCTGAGCCTGCTTCTGTCGTTTGTTCTGTTTGTGCAGGTTTGGAATGGCCGGTCTATTCATGAGCAGTTTCACTGGTTCACTATCGGCAGCTGGGAATTGCGAATCGGCGTGTTACTGAACAATTTATCGGTCCTGATGATGTTGCTGGTATCGGGGATTGCGCTGCTCGTTAATGTCTATTCTACAAAATACATGCAGGGGGATCCATATATCCGCCGGTATTGGGCATACCTGGGATTGTTTTGCTTTTCTATGCTAGGATTGGTGATCGTAGATAGCCTGCTGCTGGTATATATGTTCTGGGAGCTCGTCGGCTTCTCTTCCTATCTGTTGATCGGCTTCTGGTTTACTCGCAGTACTGCAGTGCGAGCGAATAAAAAAGCTTTTATCATGAACAGGTTGGGAGACCTTGGTTTTCTGATCGGTATCATGATCATCTTCTCGCAATTTCAGACACTTGATATTACCCGGCTATTCGGAGAAACGGGTCTTGTGAAGGCTGCGGTTGTTTGGGGAGGCTCCTGGATTGGCAGTGCAGGGAGTATGCCTGCGGAATGGCTGACCATTGCAGGTATTGTTTTCTTTTTAGCGGCAGTGGCTAAGTCGGCACAGTTCCCTCTTCATACCTGGCTGCCTGACGCGATGGAAGGGCCGACTTCTGTGTCCTCCTTAATTCATGCAGCTACCATGGTTGCTGCAGGGGTTTTCTTAATTGCGCGTGTTTATCCGCTCTTTGACGATACTGTGTTGTTAGTTATTGCTTCAATAGGTGCCTTTACCGCTTTTATGGCAGCCACTATTGCTTTGACGCAGAATGACATTAAGCGTATTCTGGCTTTTTCTACTATATCCCAGCTTGGTTTTATGATGCTCGCGATGGGAGTGGGGGCTTCGGGTTCTGCTTTGTTTCACCTGGTGACGCATGCTTTTTTCAAGTGTCTGCTGTTCCTTTCGGCCGGTGCGATCATCCATGAGATGGCTCATCTGAAGGCGAAATCGGGCAAAGACTTCGATCCTCAGGATATCCGGAATATGGGTGGATTAAGAAAATATATGCCCGTTACTTTTATCACAATGGCAATAGGGTCTCTGGCGCTTGTGGCCTTGCCACTTACGTCCGGGTACCTTTCAAAAGACGCGATCCTTATCCAGTCATTTGAATGGGCAGAAGGAGTGGGCGGCTGGCATAGGCTGATCCCTGTTTCGGCGATGATCACCTCCTGGCTGACGGCGTTTTATATATCGCGACTGATCTTTAAGGTTTTCTTTGGTGAGTTCAGGCTTTCGGCGTTGACATCTGGTCTGCATGTACATGAAGCTCCGGCAGCGATGAAATATGTGCTGGTTATTCTGAGCGTATTTTGTTTGTTCCCGGTGTTTTCTCTCAACCCGCTGCTGTTTGAGGATGCCTGGATATTGAACGGTTTTCCAGAGGTTGAGAGCATGACGCGGGTCAATGCGTTCCATACGGTTGTGCCGGCAGCTGTCAATTTGATTTCTATTGCGCTGATCTGCCTTTGTTACAGGTGGTATGCGGCGATGCAGACGGCACCTGATTACAGCCGAAGTGTGTTGTTTAAGTTTTCACAGGATCAATGGCATCTGGATCGGTTCTATTCGTCGGTACTGGTGAGTGGAACAACTGCCTTTGCCGGGTTTTTATACTGGATTGACCGTTATATTGTAGACGGCATAGTTAATTCAGCCGGTGTGCTGGGAAGGTGGCTGGCATCCGGCTCACGCTGGATCGACCGGTATGTGGTGGACGGGCTGGTAAACTTTTCAGGGTATCTGGCGGGCATTGTCGGAAACTTCGTTCGCCATTTTCAAACAGGCCGCTTGCAGCATTATCTTGTTACGATGCTGATCATTATATTGACTCTTTTTATTTATAAATACTACACTGCAGCTATATGAGTTTGCTATCGTTATTAATCTTCCTGCCTTTGCTGGCAGGGCTCGTTATTCTTATAATTCCTTCATCTGCAAGGAACAGCTATAAATACGTCGCCCTTGCTGCAGTGTGTATTCAGGTGCTGATAAGTGCTTATATTTATCTGAACTTCAATGGTGAAGTATTCTCAGGAGTTGATACTCAGTCGAAATTTCAACTTGTGGAGCGTGTGCCCTGGATAGATCTGAACCTGGGTGCGATGGGCAAGCTGCAGATCGATTATTTCCTGGGAATAGATGGCTTATCAATGCCATTTCTGGTGCTGACATCCATTGTAATGCTGGTGGCACTGATTGCGTCCTGGGAGATCAAGGCGAATCTGAAGGGCTACTTTGTGCTGTTCCTCTTGCTAGATACGGCTGTTCTGGGTGTTTTTTCCGCTCTGGACTTCTTCCTGTTCTATATTTTCTATGAGTTGATGTTGTTACCTCTTTACTTCCTGATCGGGATGTGGGGTGGTATAAGGCGGGAATATGCTGCTATCAAGTTTTTCCTATATACCTTGTTCGGCTCGGTATTTATGCTGCTGGTTATCATCGGACTGTACTTCTCTGTAACAGATCCGATTACCGGTAATCATACGTTCAATATGCTGAGTATGATGGATCCGAAGAACTACGTAGATGGCTCTCTCTTCTCTGTATTGGCTAACAATGAATTTTTCGGTATCTCTGCGCGACTGATAGGCTTTATTGTGCTTTTCATTGCCTTTGCTATCAAGGTTCCTATCGTTCCCTTGCATACCTGGCTGCCGGATGCGCACGTAGAGGCTCCGACGCCTGTTTCGATCATACTTGCGGGAATTCTATTGAAGATAGGAGGTTATGGAATTCTGAGGGCCTGTGTGAGCATATTTCCGGATTCGGCGGTTCAATCGGCATGGTGGCTGGGACTTATTGGTGTAATATCTATTCTATACGGTGCGTTCAATGCCCTGGCACAAAAAGATCTCAAGAGGATGATCGCTTATTCTTCAGTATCTCATATGGGATTTGTGCTTCTAGGTATAGCTTCTATTACTGCAGAAGGAATCAGCGGAGCGATGATGCAGATGATTAGTCACGGTTTCCTGTCATCTATGCTGTTTTTCCTGGTAGGAGTGATCTACTCCAGAGTGCATGACCGCTCGATACCTAACTTCCGGGGACTCGCCTTGATCATGCCGAGGTACACTGCTTTTATCATGATCGCTTTCTTTGCCTCACTGGGTCTACCGGGATTCTCTGCCTTTATAGCAGAGGCGTTCAGTTTGATCGGTGCGTTTAATTCTTCTTCGATAAATGGATTGCTTCCAAGATGGATGGCTGTCTGCGGCTCTATCGGGATATTTCTGAGTGCCTGCTACTTCCTTTGGACGCTGCAGAGGATGTTCTTTGGCGAGACGAGGCTGATGGGCGGCGACAAGTGGAAGGCGCTTCTTACTGATGTCAACTCAAGAGAGGTGACCGTTCTGTGTATTTTGACATCTTTTGCACTGGTGTTGGGTATTATGCCATCTCTGGCTTTTGATAAAATGAACGCTTCTGTGCTTGAACTGATTCGTTTAGTTAACCTGAAATAATATGAACGAATTTGCAAATCAGGTACCGTCGCTAATGCAAAGTATCCGGGAAGGTATTCCATACTTCCTTTCTGAGATTGTGCTTATAGTGACTTTCGTTTGTGTGATTGTTACCGACCTTTTTTTCCCCGGGAAAAAATCGTTATATACGTTCATCATTGGAATAGCTGGTATTTTGGTATCGCTGTTTTGCACTGGATATCAGTTTGAAGCCATAGGTGAACCTTTGCGCTTGTTTCATGGATCTCTTACCATTGATCGTACGGCTGGCATCTTTAAAATATTGTTTAGCGGGGTCGTGTTGGTGTATGCATTCTTTATATGTGGTAATAAGCGTTTGCAGGACCATGTCAAAGGTCCAGGGGATCTGTATCTGCTGTTGCCGGGAGTGCTTCTGGGATTAAATCTGATGGCGATGTCATCGGGTTTGCTGATGATCTACCTTTCCATTGAGATGATTTCTATCGTTTCATATCTGATGGTAGGTTATGTTTCCGACAGTCCTAAGCAATCGGAAGCTGCTATGAAGTATGCCTTGTTTGGGGGTGTTTGTTCGGCCATTATGCTGTATGGGATTTCTCTTCTGTACGCATTCACGGGTACGCTGATATTATCAGATCCGGCATTTATGAACGGCTTGTCTGAAATGCCTCAGGCTGCGGTTGCTATTGCCGTTATACTGGTGTTGGTTGGAATAGGCTTTAAGTTATCTTTCGTCCCGCTTCATTTCTGGAGCCCGGACGTATATGAAGGAGCGCCTCTTCCCGTAACGGCATTTTTATCTACAGGTCCAAAGCTTGCCGGTTTCGCGATTTTACTGCGTTTCCTTGATCCGTATTATGCTTTTAAGGCGGTCAGCCAGACAGTAGTCTTTGATTTCATGCCAGTGCTTTCGCTCATAGGGATCAGCTCGATGATTGCAGGGAACTTTGCAGCTATCTGGCAGAACAATGTAAAGAGGATGCTTGCCTATTCGTCAATCGGGCATACAGGCTTGTTGATGATGGCTGTAGTCGTGCATTCTGCAAATGGAGTAAAGGCTCTGTTATTCTACCTGATGATGTATGCCATAATGAATATGGCTGCCTTTATCCTTGCGGCGAAGATTGAAGAGGGTACGGGCGCGATCAACATATCGGATTACAAGGGTCTTGGAAAGAAATTTACGCTTGAGATGGTTTGTTTTGTAGTGATTTTGATGTCGCTAACAGGCTTGCCCCCGCTGGCTGGCTTTATTGGGAAAGTGCTTATTTTTACGGCGGCTATAGAGCATTACTCGGCAACGAGCTCTGTCTGGTTACTACTTCTATTAATTACGGCTGCTGTTACAACGGTGGTTTCGCTGTTTTACTACTTCAAGATCCCTCTCAATGCGTTCCTGAGAAGTTCTGAGAAAGTAACAAGCACAGCACCCCGTCGCGACTTCCTTACTTATATTGCAGTCGTTTTGACCCTGTTGCTGATCGTTTGGGGAATTATGCCTGGAATGCTGATATAAGTTAGATGTTTAAACTTGTGTCATCTTTTAATATTTAATTCATTATTACTTTAAATGTGCTAATTTTGCGGGCTCATTGATATTCCATGAGCGAAGCAATAAAACATGAATGCGGCATAGCATTCATTCGTCTATTAAAACCCCTTTCTTTTTATCAGCAGAAATATGGTACGGCCTTATACGGCTTGAATAAACTGTATCTATTGATGGAAAAGCAGCATAACCGTGGTCAGGACGGTGCGGGGATTGCGACCATTAAGCTTGACGTGACCCCGGGTAACCGATACATCAGCCGCTACCGTGCGATGGGTTCCACAGCGGTATCAGAAGTATTTGAATATGTGCAAAAAAAATTCGCAGATATTCAAAGTGTTCCGGAGTTGTTTCAGAATGCTGAATGGTTAAAAGAAAATGTAAGTTTTACAGGCGAGGTATTGATGGGACACCTGCGTTATGGTACCCATGGTAAAAACAGTGTAGAAAACTGTCATCCTTTCCTGCGTCAGAACAACTGGATGAGCAGGAATCTGGTCATTGCCGGTAACTTCAACATGACGAACGTGGACGAGCTACTGGATCAGTTATTTGAGCTGGGACAACATCCCAAAGAGCGTGCAGATACTGTAACAGTCCTTGAGAAGATCGGCCATTTTCTGGATGATGAAAACCAGCAGCTTTTTGATCAGTTTAAGCAGGAGGGACATAGTAATGCGGAGATCAGCAGGCTGATTGCCGATAATATTGATGTCGCGAAAATTCTTAAACGGTCTGCAAAGACATGGGACGGGGGATATACGATAGAAGGAATCTTCGGACACGGTGATGCTTTTGTGATGCGTGATCCTTCGGGAATTCGTCCTGCCTACTTCTATCAGGATGATGAGATCGTAGTGGCAGCATCTGAGCGTCCTGCGATTCAGACAGCCTTTAATATTCCAATAGAGGCCGTAAGAGAGATAAAACCGGGTCATGCGCTGATCGTCAAAAAGAACGGGCAAGTTTCGGAGGAGATGTTTCGCGAGCCTGAAGAGCAGAAATCTTGTTCTTTTGAGAGAATTTATTTTTCCAGGGGAAGTGATGCTTCTATCTACCGTGAGCGTAAACAACTGGGAAGACTACTTTGTCCGCAGATCCTTGACGCCGTTGATCATGACCTGAAGAACACTGTCTTTTCTTTCATCCCGAATACTGCTGAAGTAGCTTTCTACGGGATGGTTGAGGGGTTGCATAAATATATTAAACGTTATCAGAAGGATACGCTCTTAAAAAGAAGTGATAAGATTTCTGATGCCGAGCTTGAAGAAGTACTGAGCATCGCACCGCGTGTTGAAAAGATTGCGATTAAGGATGTTAAGCTACGTACGTTTATTACCCAGGATGCTGACAGGCAGGATATGGTATCGCATGTTTACGATACTACTTACGGTCTGGTAAATGCGAATGCCGATAATCTGGTGGTACTGGATGATTCGATTGTAAGGGGAACGACGTTAAAGCAGAGTATCCTGAAAATCCTTGATCGTCTTAAGCCTAAGCAAATCGTTGTGGTGTCATCTGCTCCGCAGATCAGGTATCCTGACTGCTACGGTATAGACATGTCCAGAATGGGCGAATTTGTTGCATTCGAAGCAGCAATTGCCTTGTTGAAAGAAACCGGTAGGGAAAATGTTATTTATGAAACCTATGAAAAGTGTCAGCAAGCTGTGCTTGACGGAAAAGAGAAACAGGAGAACTTTATAAAGGCGATCTATGCACCATTTAGCGATGATGAGATATCCGCTAAGATTGCTCAGATCATATCTCCAAAGGAAATTAACGCCAGGGTTCAGGTGATCTACCAGACGTTGGATAATTTACATAAAGCTTGTCCGGATCATTTAGGAGACTGGTATTTTTCAGGAAACTACCCGACTCCAGGCGGTAATAAGGTCGTGAATAAGGCGTTCATGAACTGGATGGAAGGCAAAAACCAGAGAGCTTACGTGTAAGCTCTTCCTCCGCTAGGATAGCAGATCGTAGATTAGTTTTAAAGCGAAGATCATAATGAGAGAACCCGCTACTCTGTTTAAGAGTATGATGGTTCTCTCTTTTATTTTATAGCGTAGTTTGTTTGCGTAGTAGGCTTTAACGGAATCCATGCTGAACTGTGTGATCAGTATGGAACCGAAGAAGGGAAAGACCCGTTGAGCCTGTATCTCACCCGTAACAGATATAATGCTGCTGGTAACTGTGATCCAATATATCAGCAGTGAGGGATTGAATATGCACATCAGGAAACCTTTAAAGAAGTAGCCTGTATTTCTTTTGGTCGATGTGATATTATCGTAATTGATCTTGACTTTTTTTAGGAGGTAAAAGAATCCGATGCCCATCATGACGGCAGCGCCTGTAAGTCCGATTACATAACGGTATTCATTCTCAAACTGGATGAAAGAGGAGCCGTAGAGGGCGAGGGATACATAAATAACATCACTCAGAAGTACTCCTCCCGCAAGGGAAATGCCTGCATGAAAGCCTTTCTCAATACTGGTCTTTAGCAAGGCGAAGAAAACTGGTCCAGTTGCGAAAGAAAGAACTATGCCAAGTCCTATACCAGAAATAATTGTTTCAAGCATCTATTAGTGGTTGGAAGTGTGCGAATATCTAAAAATCCTCATAATATCCTAGCAGTATTATAAATTAAATTATTTTTGAGAGGTGTTTAGATCAGACTAATCATATACGCAGGAATGTTTTATTTATTGTTCAGATGAAAGCAGAGAGACCGAGTTTCGAAAGTATATTTATGAATCTGGCAAGTGACCTTGCGCAGCGGTCGCACTGTGTCAAGGCGCAGGTTGGTGCGGTGTTAACGAAGGATACGCGAATCATTTCCATTGGATATAACGGTCCGCCCGCGGGAACCCATAACTGTGATGAAGAATTCCCGGAGACGGGCTGTGCCCGGGATGCGAAGGGAAGCTGTTCCCTGGCGCTGCACGCAGAAGAGAATGCTATATTATACGCATCTAAAAATGGGGCCGACCTTGATGGATCAACTTTGTACGTGACGCTTTCCCCCTGCCTGCCTTGTGCCCGCCTGATCTTCTCATCAGGCATCAAGAAGGTGCTGTACAGAAACTCTTATGCAGCATACAAGGGCTTGGCAAATGATGAGGGGGTAGACTTCCTAAACCGCTTTGGGGTGGAGACGCTGCAGATTAGTGTAGCTTAGTCAGCTCATCAAGAAGGATGCTTGCAATGGCATCGGATGTCTGGCTGATGATTTCGTCGGGACTCCCCTCGAAGTATAACTTCGTCATCCATGCTTTCTCTTTGATGTAACCATTTACGAATATCGTTCCCACCGGCTTTTCGGAGGATTCGCTGCCTCCGGACGAAGCCAGACCCGTTACAGCAACAATCAGGTCCGCGGGCATCAACCTCCTTAGTCCCTCAGCAAGCAGCTGGGTGACTTCCTGAGATTCGGCTGTGTATTTCTCGATGATCTCTTCGTTTATGTCAAAAAGGTTCTGCTTGACTGATACATCGTAGCAAACAATTGAACCCTTAAGAATTTTTCCGCAATCGGGGACTGAGCTAAAATCGTATATAAGTTTACCGGTAGTAACGCTTTCGGCGAAAGAGATGGTCAGGTTTTTTTCTAATAAGGTGTGACAGCAGGCAATGACTGATCTTGGTACCATTCGTTTTTAGTTTGGGTAGATTACGCTTAATAACAAACACCATTGTGCTTAGTTTGTATTAAATTGTAAGAACGAATTATGTATGAAAAATGTCTTAACTATAACTTTGAATCCGGCAGTCGATAAGAGCAGCACTGTAGATCGTATTGCCCCTGAAAAGAAACTTCGTTGTGAAACACCTGTATTTCAACCGGGAGGTGGCGGAATTAACGTATCGAGGGGCCTGATCAGGCTGGGAGTAGATTCTACGTCTTTCTTTCTTGCTGGAGGTCGAACTGGTGCGCTGCTTGAAGAATTGGTAGAGGAAGAGAATGTGAAAGTCAATCCGTTCCGGATTTCTGGGAATACAAGGGAAAATTTTATAGTAGTAGAAAGTAGCACAAACCAGCAATACCGCTTCGGTATGCCTGGAAATGAGATTACAAAAGAAGAGCAAAGCGGAATTTTAGAGACGATCAGCTCGATGACGCCGTTTCCTGACATGGTTGTGATCAGCGGTAGTCTTCCTCCGGGTATTTCGCCCACCTATCTCAGGACTCTGGTGAAGCTGGCAAAAGAAAAGTCTGCTAAGGTTATAGTGGATACTTCCGGAGAGGCTTTGAAGGAAGTACTTGAAGAAGGTGTTTATCTCGTGAAACCAAATTTGGGTGAGCTGAGCAACTTAACAGGCATTGATTCGCTCGATAATGATTCGGCAGACGAAGCCGCCCAGGAGCTTGTTCATGCCGGAAAAGCAGAAGTAGTTGTCGTCTCAATGGGGGCACAGGGTGCTTATGTGGTGACGAAAGATATTAAAGAATACATTCCTGCACCGGCTGCAAAGAAATTAAGTACGGTTGGTGCAGGAGACAGCATGGTAGCAGGGATGATCTCTGTACTGGCGCGGGGAGGTGACTGCTCGGAAATGGCCAGGATGGGTGTGGCTTGCGGTACGGCGGCTACTATGAACCCGGGGACGGGACTGTTCAAGAAGCAGGATGCAGACCGCCTGTTTAAGTGGTTAAATAAACGGTCTGCAAATGCTGTTATGACGTAAAGGTATCCAGAAGTCTCATAACTTCTACACCTGTTTCCGCTGAACAAGGATTGGGTCCTTTATCCAGGAAGTAGTCGACCACTTCCTGGATAAAGGGAGCCTGAATATTTTGAGGAAGTTCGAATTCAATTCTTTCTTCACGGCCGTTTTTTGTCAGGATATAATAATTGCCGAAGATCGAGAAACTTATCTTTCCTTCTGAACCCATAATGGTGCATCGGTCAAGCCGCTCTTCTTTTGGTACATTGAAGCACCACAGACCTTTGAATATTACACCATTATTAAAAAGGAGCGATCCGGAAACCAGATCGTCTGCCTGGTAGCGCTGTGCCTGATTCAATGAACATCCACGGGCGTCTTTTACGCTGCCAAAGAAGAATAGCATCAGGTCTAGCTGATGAGGCGCCAGATCATGAAACAGTCCGCCGCCTGATATTGCCGGGTTCAGCCTCCAGTTATCATCTGTCTTTGTGATCAGATCAGATTCTGCATTCTGAAGCATGTGAAGGTCAGCGTAGCGGATGTCGCCTATTTCTTTGCCCTCGATAAGTTCTTTAACGTTATTGAACAGTGGAAGTCCACGGCGGTAATGTGCTACGGTTAGCTTGACATTTGTTTCAGCTGCTGCCCGGGCCATTACTTCTGCCGACTCACGGGAAAGCGTCATCGGCTTCTCCACGTAGACTGGCTTACCTGCGCGAAGGGCTTCCAGTGTGTATTGCTCATGCGAGTCGGGCGGTGTAGCAATATATATGGCGTTTACTTCCGGATCGTTTATGAGCTCAGTAGCATCAGAATACCATTTAGGTATTCCATGGCGACTAGCGTAATCTTCTGCTTTTGCAGGGTCACGGCGCATTACCGCAACCAATCTTGAATTGTTGACTTTGCTAAACGCTGGTCCGCTTTTCTTTTCCGTCACGTCTCCGCAACCGATAATTCCCCAGTTAATAGTGTTCATACGGTATTAGTTGATTTTTTTTATTGCTTTTAACCAGTGCTGGACCCTGTCTGTCCAGCGGTCGGGTGTACGACCTGGTACCTGGCCAAAGCCATGACCTCCGGTAGGATATAAGTGCATTTCTGCTGATACGCCGTTTCTGATAAGTCCTTCATAGAATTTTATGCTGTTGCCAACCTTAACGCCTTTATCATCTCCGGCATGTACTAACAGTGTCGGAGGTGTTTGTGCTGTGATCTGCAGGTCGTTGGAATACTGTCTGATCAGGACTTCGTTCGCATTGGTGCCCAGCAAGTTGTCTCTTGATCCTTTGTGCATAAGACTGTCGGTGAGGTTAATGACCGGATAAATAAGCACCATGAAATCGGGTCGCAGATCGGTATTTTCTTTATTTTCGATAACAGCCTTGCCGAATTGGGTGCCTGCTGTTGAAGCGATGTGCCCGCCAGCCGAAAATCCCAGAATGCCTACCTTTGTGGTATCGATCTTCCATTCAGCTGCCCGCATGCGGATGGTTTTGATCGCCTGCTGAGCGTCTTGTAAGGGTCCGATAGTTTTGTCGGTCATGATCTTGTCTGAAGGAAGGCGGTATTTCAGAACGAATGCTGCGACACCGAAAGAGTTGAATTCTTTTGCGATGTCTATTCCCTCATGAGAGTATGCTATAGCTCCGTATCCTCCTCCGGGAATGATGAGTACTGCCGCTCCTGTACTTTTCTCAGCAGCCGGTAGATAGATTTCAAGTGTTGGTGTAGTGACTTTGGTGTATCTGATCTGTCCCTGATCGTTCACTGTTTTTTCTTCAGTGTAATCAGCCTTGATCGAATTTGGTATTTTACCATTATACAATGGAATAACTGTTTGTCCGTAACCCTGCATAGATGCGAAGATAAAAGACAAGATCATCAAATATTTGCTCATTTTGGCTAAGTTTTCTGCAATATAGTGATACTGTACAAAACGCATAACGAACCAAGTAGAAAGTTTTTTGTTAACCTGTAAAGAAAGCTATGATAGAAGAAAAACAACTGGAGATCGACGGTCTGCAGGTTTATTATAAGATCAGGAATACTGATAAGCCGGATTTGACGGTGGTTTTTATACACGGGTTTCCGTTTGATTCCAGTATATGGGATAAGCAGCTGGAAGGTCTTCCGGACAATGTATGTGGAATTTCATATGATATCCGCGGTTTCGGAAAGAGCAGTGGGGGACACCATTTTTTTAGTATTGACCTTTTTGCTGCGGATCTGATATGCTTTCTTCAGGAACTTTCAGCTCAGCGGGTTGTACTTTGCGGTGTGTCTATGGGAGGTTATATCGCGTTACGGGCAGCGCAGCGATCTTCTGATCACCTGGCGGGACTTATTCTATGTGATACGAATGCTTCCGCGGATTCTAATGAAGCTAAGCTGAAGCGCTTTGAATCTATAAATCAGATTACAAGTGGAGGTAAGGCGCAGTTTATCGAAAGCTTTTTGAAAGGGCTTTTCAGCAAAAAGACGAACGAGGAGAACCAGCAACTGATCGACCAGATTGGTCGTATCATCTCGGAAACGAATGACGATAGTATTTGTGCGGCACAGCTTGCCCTGGCATCCAGAACGGAAACTGTTTCTTTTCTGCCGGCTATTTCTGTCCCATGCCTGATCATCCGTGGGGCGGAAGATCAGATGATGTCCATGGAACAGGCTGAACAGATGGACATCCAATTGAACTCACATGGAATACTGGAAATAGCTGACGCCGGACATCTTCCCAATGCAGAGAATCCTGAGGCCTTCAATGAGGCAATCAATAATTTCTTACTTGCGATTAATAAGGGTTCAGATGACAGAAGTTGAGCGATTACTGGAGGAGAACGACCTTTTTTATCTTTCAGACAACAGTACGGGCATCACCCGTGCTAAGGTGAGAGATGGCTTTATCTACTATGATAAAAGTAGGAAAGAAGTGAATGATGAGAAAACGCTGGAGAGGATCAGGAAGCTGGCTATTCCACCTGCATGGGAAAACGTTTGGATCGCGCCTAAGAAGAATGCGCATTTACAGGCAACGGGTATCGATCAGGCGGGAAGAAAACAATATCGCTATCATGCCAGCTGGTCTGAACTTCGTAATGAAAGCAAGTTTTACAGGCTTCTGGAATTCGGAAGGAAGCTACCGGAGTTCAGGCGAAATCTGCAGAAGGACCTGCGCAGAAAGAATCTTGACGAGCGGAAGGTGTTGGCTGTGGCTGTTAATTTTATGCAAAAAACCAATATCCGTATAGGCAATGAGTCATATAAGGAATTATATGGATCTTACGGACTGAGTACCCTGCGCGATAAACATATCAAGATAAAGGGAAGCATGATGAGGTTAAGCTTTAAAGGGAAGAAAGGCATTATGCATGATATGGCCATTACAGATGTAAAGCTGGCAAGGTTGGTTCAGAAATGCAAAGATATCCCGGGACAGGAGCTTTTTCAATATTATACCGAGGATGGAGAACGGTGCTCAATAGATTCGGGGATGGTAAATAAGTATATCAAGGAGGTGACCTGTTGCGATTTTACTGCGAAAGACTTCCGAACATGGTCAGGGACGCTGGAGGCGCTGAGGGCCTATGCGACTATCGAATATTCTGAAAGCATCACAGCAAGAAAGAAAGTCACAAATGATGTGCTCGATATTGTATGCCGAAAACTTGGAAATACACGAACTGTTTGTAAGAAGTATTATGTCTTTCCTCCGCTTATAGCTGCCTATGAAGAAGGTATGCTGGTGCCCTATCTGAAGAAGGTAAACAAGGAGTCGTCGCTGGGGACAGAAACGTCGCTGAATCAGGATGAGAAAGTTCTCTTGTCTTTCCTGAGAGCGGAAAGGAAGAAGAAGTCTTTACTTAAATCCTGAAATATACTGCGATAATCTGCTGCACGCCTCCGACTACGGTCCACATCTTCACTCTTAGCTTTTCATATGTTTTCATAAGTAATTGTTTTTATATCCATACTATAGACAAAACCCTGCCAGAACTATACAAGGGATATTTTTTGGAAGGGTTTCGTGCTTTGAATCGGCTATGAGACCCTTATACCGAGGAATTCTGTTTCTTTTCCAACCGAATCGGTTGGCCAGTTTTACACTGTCTGGTTTTGTGTACAGTTTCAGAATGAATTTAGCATTCAGATGATATTCACTTTTGCAATACTTCGGGATTTTTAGTAGCTTTGCCCTGCAAATAATCACTATTTGCTATGCAGCTCGATCCAGAAAAATTCGTTTCAGAAGGTCTTACATACGACGACGTTTTACTTATCCCCGCTTATTCAGAAGTTCTTCCCAGAGATGTGAATACCAGCACCAACCTCACAAAATCTATTCGCTTGAATGTTCCTATTGTATCCGCAGCAATGGATACAGTTACGGAGTCGGGTCTTGCGATTGCGATTGCTCAGGCAGGAGGTATAGGTATTCTGCATAAGAACATGACGATAGAGCGCCAGGCCGAGCAGGTCAGGAAGGTGAAGCGTTCTGAAAGCGGAATGATACAGGATCCGGTAACTCTTCCTGAAGATGCTTTGGTTGGAACCGCGAGCAAGATTATGAAGGATAATGGTATTGGCGGTATTCCGGTAATTAATCAATCCGGTGTATTGGTGGGCATTATTACGAACCGTGATCTCCGTTTTCAGAAAGACATGAATCTGCCTTTGAGCAAGGTGATGACAAAAGTGAATCTGATAACGGCACCTCATGGTACTACCTTGTTGCAGGCAGAAGAGATTTTGCAGGAATATAAAATAGAGAAGCTTCCGGTAGTCAACGCAGAGGGTAAGCTTGTTGGTTTGATTACATTCAAGGATATTCAGAAATATAAAAACTATCCGCAGGCTTGTAAAGACGAACATGGTCGTTTACGGGTTGGTGCAGCGGTAGGAGTTGCGGCAGACAACCTTGACCGGGTAACCGCATTGGTGCAGGCCGGAGTAGATGTGGTAACTGTGGATACAGCTCACGGACATTCTGCCGGAGTTATCAACATGGTTAAAGCTATTAAGGCTTTGTTTCCGGATCTACAGGTGATTGCCGGTAATATTGGTACAGCCGAAGCTGCTATTGCGCTTGCTGATGCGGGCGCTGATGCTGTAAAGGTTGGTATCGGACCAGGTTCTATCTGTACCACTCGTATCATCGCAGGGGTGGGTGTACCGCAGTTGTATGCAGTATATGAGTGTGCTAAAGCATTGAGAGGACGTGGAATTCCGGTTATCGCGGATGGCGGAATTAAACAGACCGGTGATATTGTAAAAGCGATTGCTGCCGGAGCAAGCACCATCATGGCAGGCTCTTTATTCGCAGGTGTGGATGAGTCACCGGGTGAAACCATTATATACGAAGGAAGAAAGTTTAAGTCGTACAGAGGTATGGGATCAGTTGAAGCTATGGAGAAAGGGTCAAAAGATCGTTATTTCCAGGATGAGACGGATGTTGTAACGAAGCTGGTGCCGGAAGGAATTGTAGGCAGGGTTCCTTATAAGGGTACGCTGAGTGAAGTTATTTACCAGTATATAGGTGGTTTGAGGGCTGGAATGCACTACTGCGGTGCTGCTACTATAGATGATCTGCAGAAGGCCCGCTTTGTAAGAATCACTGCTGCGGGAATGAGAGAGAGCCATCCTCACGACGTAACTATCACTAAGGAGGCACCAAATTACACGAGCAGATAGTCGTATGAAGAGCGTATGTGTTTACTGCGGAGCTTCTTTTAATGGTGATCAGGAACTGGCGAATGCTGTTGAGCACTTAGCGACAGAATTAACGGAAAAAGGAATTGACCTGGTTTACGGCGGCGGAAGCGTTGGTGTGATGGGACTGATTGCGGATGCAGTTGTGAACCGTGGCGGAAGGGTAACCGGTGTGATTCCGCAGTTCTTACTCGACCTTGAGGTTGCTCATCGTGAAGTTACCCAATTGATTGTGACCGAGAATATGCACCAGCGTAAGAAGAACATGGCGGATATTTCCGAAGGGTTCATCATTCTGCCGGGGGGCTTCGGTACTCTTGAGGAATTTTTTGAAGTGCTGACCTGGCTTCAGTTGGGGCTGCACAATAAGCCTATAGGTGTACTGAACGTAGGTGGCTACTATGATAGCTTGTTTACCCAGCTGGATGTGATGGTTGAGAGAGGATTTTTGAAGCAGCAGAACCGCGAGCTTGTATTGAATGAAAGTGATCCTGCCATTTTGCTCAGGAAGATGGAGCAATTTAGTGTCCAGACAGACGGCATGTGGCTTAAAGACCGTAATCTTACTTAGTGCTGATCAGGATTCTTTATTAAAGTTATAAATTTGTACTAGAAAATATTTTTATGTATCAGGAAAAAGAACATGTTCAATGCCTAATCATAGGTTCAGGTCCCGCAGGATATACTGCAGCAATTTACGCAGCCAGGGCAGATCTTAAGCCGGTATTATATACCGGAATTGTACCGGGCGGGCAGCTAACGCAAACGACGGATGTAGAGAACTTTCCTGGATATCCTGAAGGAATAATGGGTCCGGCGATGATGGAGGATTTCCGTAAGCAAGCGGAACGATTCGGAACGCAGATCAGGTTTGGCTATGCCACTTCCGTTGATTTCTCTCAGACTCCTCATAAGGTTATCATTGATGAAATCAAGACGATTACTGCAGATACAGTTATTATCGCGACCGGAGCATCGGCGAAGTGGTTAGGGCTTCCAAGTGAGCAGCAGTACAATGGTTTTGGTGTATCTGCATGCGCGGTTTGTGACGGGTTCTTTTTTAAGAATCAGGAAGTAGCAATTGTAGGGGCAGGTGATACAGCAGCTGAAGAAGCGACCTATCTGGCGAAGCTTTGCAGTAAGGTTCATATGCTAGTCAGACGCGATGAGTTCAGAGCATCAAAGGCAATGCAGCGTCGTGTGTTGAATACCGCAAATATTGTGATCCATTATAATACTGAAACACAGGAAATCGTAGGAGATGGGCTGAACGTAACGGGAATCCGTGTTGTGAACAACCGGACACAGGAAGAGAAGATCATTGATGTCAGCGGTTTCTTTGTGGCGATTGGACATAAACCCAATACGGATATTTTTAAGGGCTGGTTGGACATGGATGAAACCGGCTATCTGATAACCAAGAGCGACTCCACTCAGACAAACATTGAAGGAGTATTTGCTTGTGGCGATGCGCAGGACAAGATTTTCCGTCAGGCTGTTACTGCTGCCGGGACTGGCTGTATGGCTGCGCTTGAAGCAGAGCGGTATCTTGCAGCTAAAGAATATGAAACGGTTATTTAAAACTTTGTCATTGCTTAACATATAAAAGTGCCATAATCAGGCACTTTTTTCGTTATATACACATCGTACTTACAACATTTATGAGATCAAGAACAATATTTACCATCATTATATCCCTTGCAACCGTAGCTTTTTTTGTATACCTGTTCTTTTACATCAAGAAAGAAACGTTTGAAACGAAGACAGAAATTACTGAGGATGTTATGATCGAAAAAATAACGAACATCGGTAAACTGGAGCTAGTGAAGTACAATATGAAGGATGTGATTGAAAAGAAAGAGCTGAGGACCCTGCTGCCGGATAGAAGGATACTCCTGGTTGCGGCAGGTGAAGTGGCCGGATGTATCGACCTGACCAAGATAAAGAAGGAAGACATTGAAAATGTTACGCCGGATTCAGTTACTGTTTACCTTCCTGAACCTGAGGTCTGCTATTTTAAGCTCGATCATAAGCGATCCCGGGTTTACGATGTTACGGGAGCCTGGTTTTCTACTGATACGAAGGCAATGGTTGAGGATATTTATAAGATTGCTGAACGACGGATCCTTGAGAATGCAAAAGAGATGGATATCCTGGGAAAGACCCGTGAGAATGCCTTCATTATTTTCAGGCCGATCCTGGAAAATATTTCAGGTAAAAAGGTAGGGATCAAGTTCAAATAATAATTAATTTAGTTTCTTATACTATTGCACTCAAGATTAAACATATTATGAGATTTTCTGCTGTTCCGCTTAAACATATCAAATTTCTGGCTTTTACATTATTTCCGTTGGCGATTATGTCTTCGTGCGGTACGGATGGTGAAAAAAAGGAGGTTAAGCCGGAATCACGTGTGGTTCTTCCCGAGCCGTTCCGCGCTCATAAGGTGGTGGAAGTACGTCCCGGGCTGACTTTTGATGTGTTAAGCTGGGGAAGAGGATCACAGCTAAGCAGTGCTTTTCTCATTCTGAGATCTGACTCCTCCGCGATAAAATACCACTCAGTATCCGGAGAGCTGGAAGGAAAGATCACGGATGCGTGGAACATGGATATGGATTCGGACGGAAATCCGGAGATCTTTGTTCAGGCAACTTCAGGAGATGCGGACGATAATCTTAAGATGTATGTATATGAGTTTACTGATAATGGCTCTTCGAGGGAGATACGTTTTCCTGATCTTACGTCCTCTACTAAAAAGCAGTATAGAGGTAAGGACTCTGTTTATGTTAAGGAAGGATCATTATTCAGGGAGTTTCCTTTATTTGAAAGCAGCGATACTTCCGGAGTTAAGGCTATTGGGAAAAAGAAGCTGGAATATCTGCTCAGAGGGAACAGTTTTTCTATTAAGGAGCATAAAGAAGACTAATCGAACTGCTTTTTGATGCCCTCCAGTTTTGTGATCATTTCCTTTAGTCGTTCCTGTTCCCTTTTCCGGTAGGTGATCATCGATCTCCAGCACATAATGAACCATCCGGTGGTAAATATCAGGCCGAGTATGCTTTGCCATACTGGTGATATGTAATAAAGCTCAATCGCAAACAGCGCCATAGCCAGGCCAATGAAGATACTATAGATCTTATAGTTACGCGTGTTGAAGCTATATCGCTCACTTTGGTATTTCTGAAGATAGGATATATAAGAGTCAGGTTTCTGCAGTATGTGCTTTCCAGATGAGAAGCGCCGGTAATCTGTCATTTGCACCGTTAAATAATAAATGCAGCATCCGATCAGGATTGCGATAGAAAGATGGGTTGTCCAGAGTAAAAACGAACCCTCCAACCAGATCCAGCCGAATATCAGAACTCCTGCGAGCATAGCCAGTGCCTCGGTCAGCAATTTGCCTGCTATCAAAGATCTGGACTTCCTGACATCTCTCAGTATATCCTCATGATCCATTTTTGGACCATTCGTTTGACCGTTCCACAAATCTTTCAGTGCATCAAAATCTTTCATACCGGTTATATATTTCAGTCAGCTTGTGTTTGATACGATGTATTTTCACCCTTAGGTTTCCTTCTGAGACGCCGGATATTTCGGCTATCTCGGGGTATGGGATTTCGTCAAGTACCATCGTGATAATCAATCGTTCGTTTTCTTCCAGTTGGGCTATACATTTATATAGTTTTTCGACCTGTTCATTCTTTTCGGATATCTCTTCCCGGCTATTTTCAATGATGTAATCAGTAAGAGGGTCTTTGGCCTGTCGCTTCTCGACACGAAGCCACGAAAGGCAGGTATTGACCGCTATGCGGTATATCCAGGTAGAAATCATGGCCTGATTGCGGAAGCCGTCGAGATTTTGCCACACTTTCATGAAAGTTTCCTGCATGAGGTCATGTGCGGCAGCTTCGTCTCCGGTGTATCCGTAGCATAGATGGTAAATTTTCTTAGAGTTTGATTTGAAAATTTCACCAAAAAGAACTTCCTTTTTCGCCATTTTTATTTAGAGCTGCTCATCCGTAATTTGTTACAGCGTGTACTGGTCTTTGTTAAATCCGCTAATTTGATCAGCAGACCGTGTAAGCAGATCGTTATAGGGTTGCATATAATCAAACTGTAGATCTTCATGAAGCTTCGGGAATGCTTTCCTGATTTTATCGATCTGGCGAATAAATAGGGTATAAAGGGCTTTGTTGGACTTGCGAACTCCCGCATGTGCAACCAGCATTTGGGTGAACCAGATGAGCAGCGTGATCTCAACCTCTGTTGAAGATGTATAACGAATATGACGGGACAGGACCCTCAGATGCTTGCGGAGCTCTTTTACTTTCAAGCTGGGGTGTCGGTTCAGATTAGTGAGTGAATGATGTAAAGATTCCTTTACATCTTCTGCATAAGCGAGAGGGTCTGAAGATTCAAATAGCAAAAAGTGGATATATTCTTTGTTATCTTTCTTGAAACGGGCGAGCCTCAGGCATATTTCTGCTAGTTCTGCCTGACTGATGTTTTTAATTGACTTTTTAATCTCCGCTATTCCATTGGTTTTCATCAGCACGCCTTTTTATTGTGTGGTAAAGTTAAAAAAATTACATTTGTTGCGCTTATTACGTCCATATGAAGTTAAAACAAGCGGGATTGACTGCGATTATCACGGTTTTTATAGCCGCACTTCTACTCTTCCTGAACCATTATAATATAGTAGCTATCCCCCATGTTGCGTTGCTTTTCTCCAGATGGCTTGCTATAGCAGGTCTTGTCTTTTTTGGTTTGATGAAACGCTCACTGACATCCTGGATCCTGATCTCGATGGTAATAGGGGCGGAAATCGGGAATGATTACCCGGAGCTTGCTATGAATCTGCAGGTGTTGAGTAAGATCTTCCTGAAGATGATAAAGACAATTGTTGCACCGCTTCTGTTTGCCACACTTGTTTATGGTATTGCTGGTCACGCTGATTTGAAGCAGGTTGGAAGAATGGGCTGGAAATCAATAGTATACTTTGAAGTTGTTACGACTGTCGCTTTATTTATCGGCCTGGCTGCGATTAATATTTCAAAGGCTGGCGTAGGAATAGCAGTGCCGGAAAGCATACATGAGGAACTGCCTTCGGTGCCTCCCCAAACCACTACCGACATCATATTGCACATTTTTCCGGAGAATATAGCGAAGTCGATTGCTGAAGGACAGATTTTGCAGATCGTGATATTCAGTGTCTTATTTGGTGTTGCTCTGGCTATGGTTCGGGAGGACAAACGCCTTCCTATGCTTAATTTTACAGAGAGCCTTTCTGAGGTGATGTTCAAGTTTACCAATATTGTGATGTATTTTGCTCCGATCGGGGTAGGTGCGGCAATCGCTTATACGGTTGGACATATGGGATTGGGGATTCTGGTAAATCTCTTTCAGCTCCTGGCGACACTTTATGTTGCTCTCATTGTCTTCCTGCTTGGTGTGCTGCTTCCTATCGCCTTGATGGTAGGCGTGCCGATAAAAAAGTTTTTACAGGCGATAGCAGGTCCGGTTTCTATTGCCTTTGCAACGACGAGCTCTGAAGCCGCACTGCCGAGGGCTATGGAAAACCTGGAAAAGCTTGGCGTACCAAGGAAGATTGTTGCCTTCGTTATGCCCACGGGATATAGTTTCAATCTGGACGGCACAACGCTTTATCTGGCTCTGGCGTCGGTGTTCGTAGCTCAGGCAGCAGGTATGGAAATGACGCTGGGCCATCAATTGATCATTGTATTTACACTAATGCTGACCAGTAAAGGGGTGGCGGGTGTTCCGCGTGCATCACTGGTGATCTTGTTGGGAACGGCGTCATCATTCGGCATGCCTACATGGCCGATTTTTATTATCTTGGGTATTGACGAATTGATGGATATGGCGCGTACCTCGGTAAATGTGATTGGTAACTGCCTGGCTACGATCGTTATTGCAAAGTGGGAAAATGAGTTTAATCCAGTAGAGGATTAGTAAGAATATGAAGGACAAGGGAAAAAAGATGTTTCTGGCGGCAAGTATCGTGCTGCCATTTCTGCTGTATTGCGGTTATTACTACGGGATGATGATCAAGAATGCCCCGTACAAGTTTTCTGAATTTGAAACGCTGACATTTAATTATGGGACGGGTGATTCATTATTAAATCAATTCGATTCGAGGACGCAGCACTTTCAATATGTGAATAAAAGTGATTCTGTAGTAACAGGAAAGCTGAAGCTTACGAAAGATGACCTGCTTTACCTGCATCGCAAGGCTGCAGATTACGGGTATTGGGATTTCCCATCAGATATGACTACGGAGGTAAGGAATCCGAATTCGCCGCGTTATCACATCAAATTCCAGTATCAGCGTAAGACAAAGGAGGTTTATTTCGATCTTGATTATAACGGAAATCCAAGGCTGAAGGACGCAGTCAGGTTGCTGATTGAAACAATAAACAAAACTATGGACGAAGCTGTAAGGCGGACAGAAACAAAATAACATTTGCCAACGTTTGGGTATTATAGCTTATGTTTAGATATGGAAGCATTATTATTAATCGATGTTCAGAATGATTTTCTTCCGGGAGGTTCTCTTGCCGTAGAAGGGGGAGATGAAGTGATTCCGGTAATCAATAAATTGCAGGAGCATTTTCAGCTCGTAATAGCGACGCAGGACTGGCACCCGATCTCTCATAAAAGTTTTGTCTCTAACAATCCAGGAAAGGAAGTTTATGATGTTACCGAAATAAGGGGGCAGAGCCAGATATTATGGCCGGACCATTGTGTTCAGGCGTCGGAAGGAGCATCGCTTTCCGAGAAGTTGAGCCAGCATAGGATTGAGGCTGTCTTCCGAAAAGGTACTAATCCTGAGATTGATAGCTACAGTGCTTTCTATGATAACGGGCATCTGAAATCAACAGGTGTTGCAGAGTTCTTAAGGGGAAGGGGCGTTAAACGTTTATATATTGCAGGACTCGCGGGCGATTTCTGTGTTTACTACTCTGCAAAGGATGCGATCAAGGAAGGTTTTGTAACTTATATCATAGAAGATGCCGTCCGGTCAGTATATCCGGAAAAATTTCCTGCAGTTGTTGCAGACGTTCTGAAAGAGGGCGGGTTCGTAATATCGAGTGCCGACTTGCTTGAAAGCTAGTCGGTAAGATTAGATATTTTTTTATTTTTTAAAAGATACTCTTGCACTGCATAAATGTTATTTGAGCGTGAAGCTTTTACGGCTGACTTGATACTTTCTCTGCTTACCCCCCATTTGTTAGCCCAATAGTTGACGTCTTCCTCGAGATGCATACTAATGAGCATTTTTTCGCTGAATCTTAAATTTGTATTGGTCATCGTTAGTGTTTTCTGATAAAATCAGTAGGAGTCGATTTTGTTTTAATTATTTAAAAATTTTTATCTGAGTGCAGAAAAGTGTATTCAGCACAAATAATCCCATGGTTTTAATTATTTTTATCACCTATAAGAACAACCATAGGAATAGCTCTACATAATGAAAATTAAGAAATTTGGAGGTACATCAGTTGGGAGTCCCGACAGGATGAAGAACCTTCTTCAAATAATACAGACAGGGGAAAAGCAAATAGTGGTTTTATCTGCTGTCGCTGGTACAACGAACAGCCTAGTTGAGATATCTCAAGCGTATCTGGCCGGTGATAAGCGCTCGGCAAAGCAGCTTACAGACGTATTATTCGGGAAATATCAACGTTTCGTTGATGAATTGTTCGCCACAGAAGAGGGAAAGAAGAACGGTACCGAATTGATCAACTACCATTTCACGATTATAGGTTCGTTCAGCACTGACCTGTTTACTCCCGTTGAGGAGAAAGTTATCTTAGCCCAGGGAGAATTACTTTCGACCACTCTTTATCATTTTTACCTTACGGAACTGGGCATCAGATCGGTTTTGCTTCCAGCGCTCGACTTTATGAAGATCGACGATGATAATGAACCTATGGTTGAATATATCGGAACGCATTTGAAACCTCTGTTGGAAACTAAGCAGGATCACAATCTGTTCATCACTCAGGGATATATCTGTCGTAATTTCTTTGGGGAAACCGATAATCTGCGGAGAGGCGGAAGTGACTATACAGCATCTCTTATTGGTGCTGCTATACAAGCTGAAGAAGTTCAGATCTGGACGGATATTGATGGAATGCATAACAATGATCCCAGGATAGTGAAGGGAACGACTCCCATTGCCCAACTGTCGTTTGACGAGGCAGCAGAACTTGCTTATTTTGGTGCCAAGATATTGCATCCTCAAAGCGTTTTCCCTGCGCAGAAGTACAAGATTCCGGTGCGATTGCTGAACACTATGGAGCCCTCTGCTCCGGGAACTCTGATATCCAATACCAGTGAACGGGGTAAGATAAAATCTATAGCAGCAAAGGATGGCATAACATCGATTAAGATACAGTCGAGCAGGATGCTTCTAGCTTATGGTTTTCTGCGTAAGGTTTTCGAAGTGTTTGAGCGTTATAAGACGCCTATTGACATGATCACCACATCCGAGGTGGCCGTATCGGTGACGATAGACGATACGCGATACCTGTCGGAGATATTGAAGGAGCTTCAGACATTTGGCACAGTAGACTCTGTATCCGATCAATCTATCATTTGCGTTGTAGGGGATTTCTCTTACCATTCGCATGGATTTTCGTCAAGGGTATTTGAAGCGTTGAAGCATTTGTCTATCCGGATGATATCATATGGAGCCAGTAACTGCAATATTTCGCTTGTCGTTGATACTGCTGACAAGACGGAAGCGTTACGTAGTCTTCACAACCGGCTGTTTTAATTAAACGCTTCATCTTATTAAAGGAGCTTATATATACAATATGTTTTCAAAAGAGATTTTGGCCGGATTTGGTGCGCGCAAAACACCTTTCTACTTTTATGATTTAGCACTACTGGACGATACATTGTCTGCATGCAAGAAAGCGGCTGATAAATATGGCTTTCATGTACATTATGCAATGAAGGCAAATTTTAATCCTGAGGTTCTTAAGGCAATTCAAGGCTACGGCTTTGGGGCAGACTGTGTGAGCGGTAATGAGGTGAAGAAAGCGATAGAAGTTGGCTTTCCTGCTGAAAAAGTGGTGTTTGCCGGAGTTGGAAAATCGGACGAAGAGATAATTTCTGCGCTTCAATCAGATATTTTTTGCTTCAATGTGGAATCGGTTCAGGAGCTACAGGTGATCAATGAGCTTGCGGGTAAGGCCGGGAAGACGGCAAGGGTGGCTTTACGGATCAATCCGAATGTTGATGCATATACGCATCATAATATTACCACCGGACTGGAGGAGAATAAATTTGGTATTAACCAATGGGAGCTGCCTGCCTGCGCGGAATACCTGAATACTGCTGAGCATATCTGGCTTGAGGGGATCCACTTTCATATCGGCTCACAAATAACAAATCTGACTGTTTTCAAGAGTTTGTGCATACGTGTGAATGAAATTAAGACCTGGTTTGAAGAGAGAGGTTTCAATCTTCGTATATTAAATGTGGGTGGCGGCCTGGGCGTGGACTATATGGAGCCTGATGAGAAGAACATAGCCAACTTTGAGGGATACTTTGAAATATTTAATCAGTTTCTTGACCGGAAGCCAGGCCAGGAGGTTCACTTTGAACTTGGAAGGGCGCTGGTAGCACATTGTGGAAGCTTGATAAGCAGGGTTTTGTATGTGAAGAACGGTATCAAAAAGCATTTTCTGGTTCTTGATGCGGGTATGACGGAGCTAATGCGTCCGGCTCTCTACCAGGCTTATCATAAGATAGAAAATCTAACCCAGGGAGAAGATAAGGAGCCAAGTCAAAAGTATGATATCGTGGGTCCTATATGTGAGTCTACCGATTGCTTTGGAAAAGAAGTTCAGCTCGGAGAATCGTTCCGGGGAGATTTAATTGCCATACGAACGGCAGGTGCCTACGGTGAAGTAATGTCTTCGCGTTACAATCTGAGAGAGCAGTCGGAGCCTTTCTATTTTAGAAAGCAGATAGCTTATTGATAAAATAAGCTATCTCATCAATCTCAAGGATGTAATCAATTTTGGCGGTTTGTAAGGCCTGGTTAGGCATGAAGGACACTTCTGCTGTTGCCGGGTTCTGTACAGCTGTTATTCCGCCCGCTTGCTTGATCATTTTTAATCCCTTTGCGCCGTCTGCATTTGCTCCAGAGAGGAGGATTGCTGCTGCTCTGTCTTTGTAGACCTCAGCTACAGTTTCGAACGTCACATCAATACAAGGTCTTGAGTATTGAATTTTTTCAGAGTAATCTAATGATAGGGAACAATCCTTTTCGACTAGAAGGTGATAGTCTGCCGGTGCCAGATAGATGACCCCTTTCTGCAGCTGATCTTTTTCTTCGGCTTCTACTACACGTAGCGATGTCCGGGTTGTTAGCAGGTCTGCAAGTGATGAGTCATAAGAAGCTTTCCTATGCAGCACAATGACTATCGGAAAATTCAATGTGCCGTCGACATGAGGAAGCATTCTGAGTATTACGTCCAGACTTCCCGCAGATCCCGCTATCACCAGAAGCTCTATAGAGCTTTTTAAGCTATCTTTCTCCATATTTTCTCCTTATCAATCTTCTTAAACCTGGAAATGATCGACGAGAAACGCAGTGTTTCCTTAGATCCCAGAGCGAGGTATCCCAGATTATCGAGGCTTTGTTCGAACAGGTCGAAGACTTTCGCCTGAAGATCCTTGTCGAAATATATGAGAACGTTGCGGCAGAGGATGAGCTGAAATTCGTTGAACGAGCGGTCTGAGACGAGATTGTGGGTCGAGAATATCATCTTCTCGCGCAGGCCCTCGTCAAACTTCGCTTTATCATAATTAGCGGTATAGTACTTTGAAAATTCGTTGGTGCCTCCTGATTGGATGTAGTTCTCTGAGTATTGTTTCATCTGACTGAGGGGGAAGATACCTCTCCTGGCTTTCTCGAGTACCTGGGGGTTGAGGTCGGTTGCGTACAGGAGCGACTTATGGAACAGGTTTGCCTCTTTCAAAAGTATTGCCATGGAGTAAACTTCTTCACCTGTAGAACAACCGGCATGCCATATCCTGATGAAAGGGTAGGTGCCGAGAGTTGGAAGTACTTGCTCACGAAGTGCCTTATAGAACATGGGATCGCGGAACATCTCAGTCACTGTTACAGTGATCTGTTCAATAAAGTGAGGAATATACTCGGCATCGTTCTTAATCCGGTATCTGAATTCTGCGAAGCTCATAAACCGGTCTATTGTAAACAGGCGGTTAACCCTTCGTTTTATAGATGCCTTAGAGTATTCGGTGAAGTCGTATCCGTATATTTCCAGCAGATCGTTCAATATAATCTCTACCTCATCGTCCTGGATAATGTTAAAATCTAACATTTATGTGTTTAAATAGTGACTCAATACATCCAAAAGAATGTCTATGTCAATAGGCTTCGATATGTAAGCATCGGCACCCGCGGTGATACACTTTTCGCGATCGCCGATCATTGCCTGTGCTGTTACTGCAACTATCGGAATCTTACTGATTGACTCGTTCTTCCTGATCTCGGCTATTGCCTGGTAGCCGTCCATATCAGGCATCATCATATCCATAAGAACTATGCCAATGTCGGGCTGAGCTAATAGTAATTTCATACCTTCTTCAGCCGAAGAGGCTGTGAGGCAGACAAATTTCTTTGTTTTTAATACAGCAACCAAGGCGAAAATGTTCCTTGGATCATCATCAATGATCAGTATTTTGTTCATCATCTATAAATATCTATCGTAGAGCCAAACCCTTAGGAGTGAAATCAGCTGATCAATATCGACTGGCTTCGATATATAATCTGAAGCACCTGCAGCGATGCATTTCTCTCTGTCGCCAACCATTGCTTTTGCCGTTACGGCCAGAATAGGCAGATTTTTATGTTTTGGCTTTTGGCGGATTTCCATGATGGACTGGTAACCGTCCATTTCAGGCATCATCATGTCCATCAGCACGACATCTGTATGCGGATTTTCTTCAAGAATTCGCAGAGCCTCTTTGCCGTCCGTTGCTGATATTACTTTCATTTTTAACTGCTCGAGTGCTTTAGTCAGCGAGAAGATGTTCCTGACGTCATCGTCAGCAATCAGCACAGTTTTGTTCTGAAGTATTTCGTTCAGGGCCACTGCATTACGCATTGCCGCTGCGTTGCCAGATACAGGATGTTTTGCTTCCACCAAGTGCAGAAACAGTGCAACTTCATCAAGAATTCGCTGATAAGAGTGGGCCGTCTTCATGACGATGCTATCTGCGTATTGTTTGATCTTGCTTTCTTCTGCTTTCGATAGGTTTTTGCCGGTAAAAATGATGATAGGAAGGTCTTCAAGTCCCGGACTCTTTTTAATAGTCTCTAAAGTCAGGTATGCGTTCATGTCCGGAATTCCCATATCCAGAATTACGCAGTCTATTTCTTTTTTCTGCAGGGCATCAACGCCATCGGCTACAGAGCCCTTGATTTCTGCATTTACGTTGTAGGTGTCGAGGAAATAGGCCAGAGCACGTGCATGTTTAGGATTTTCTTCAATGATGAGGACCTTTTTAGGGTCCTTATTTAGTGCACACTCGATACTGGAGAACATGTGCTGCATTTGTTCTATGGCAACTGGCTTATTAATGAAGTCAATAGCACCCTTGATGAGGCTTTCTTTCTTAACCTCCATAGACGACATGATGTGTACGGGTATATGTCGTGTTTGCGGGTTGTTTTTCAACTCTTCCATAACTTCCCAGCCGTCTTTAACAGGCAGCTGAATATCCAGAAGAATGGCCAGTGGTTTATATTGCCGAGCCATCTCTACCCCCTGGTCTCCGCGAACGGCCACAATACCCTTATAGTTGTTTTTGCGGGTGTATCCGAGCAATGCCTTTGCAAAGTTGGTGTCATCTTCGATTATGAGTATAAGCTTGTCTTCCGGAACGAGATTGTCGCGATCATCGTCAAGCTCAGGAGGAATAACAGTGGTTACGTACCTTTTTTTAATACGCTCAAGTCCTTCGTTATTTTCTTTTATACTGATTTTTGGTGGAGCGGGAGGGATTTCAAGCTCCGGTACCAGATCTTCCGTCTCAGGTGATTTGGGAATGAATTGCGGATCGACGGGAATGGTGATGGTGAATTTGCTTCCCTTACCCGGTTCGCTTTCCAGTATTAGTTCGCCGCCTTGAAGTTTTGTGAGTTCCCGGCTGATTGACAGTCCTAGTCCGGTACCTCCATATTTACGTCTGGTAGAGCCGTCTGCTTGTTGAAAGGCTTCAAAGATATGATCCTGTTTGTCTTTAGGAATGCCGATGCCAGAGTCTTTTACGGAGAAGTTAAGAAATCCTTCCTGATCTGACGGATCAATACTAAGCGTTACAAATCCTTTCCTGGTAAACTTTAGGGCGTTAGACAGGAGGTTTTTGAGAATCTGTTCAAACCTCATTTTATCAATTGAGATGTTATTAGGAACACCCTCTGTAATATTGGTGGTGAATGACAAGGATTTCTCTTTCGCGAGAGGGCTAAATAGCGTGCGCATGTCAGAGACGATCTCTGTTACCGGTGTGTCCTGATATTCGAGTTCCATTTTACCTGCTTCTATCTTGGACAGATCAAGGATCTCGTCTATAAGTGTAAGCAGGCCATTTCCGGAGCTGTGGATAACTCTTCCATATTCGATCTGATCTTCATTGAGATTTTCTTCGGCATTTTCTGAAAGGAGCCTTGACAGGAGTAAGATTGAGTTCAGGGGAGTGCGCAGTTCATGAGACATATTAGCCAAGAACTCAGACTTGTATTTGGTGCTGAGTTCAAGCTCTTCTGCTTTCTTCTGAATGTCGAGGTTGCGTTCCACAATAAGCTGGTTTTTCTCTTCCAGTATTTTGCTGCGCTCTTCAAGCTCCTGATTAGCTTGTAGCAGTTCTTCTTGCTGAACCTTCAGCTCTTCCTCAGAAGCTTGAAGCTTCTGTGCCTGTGCTTCGAGCTCTGTATTAAGATTTTCAAGTTCGCTATGCTGCGCTTGCAGCTCTTCTGATTGAGCTTGTGTTTCTTCCAGTAACTCTTGGAGTTTGGCGCGATTCTGAGCTGTGTTAAGCACCACACCTGCACTGTGGGATATCGAATTGAAGTATTCGACGGTTATCGGATCATACTTTTCTGTTGAGCCTATTTCAATTACTCCCTTGATCTTATTCTCGAAAATAATAGGAAAGGCAGTAATACTCCTTGGTTTAACGCTGCCGCTTGTGAAAGAAACAACCATATCCTCGTTGTTTATATCAGTAATGGATATAGGCTGTTTATTGGATGCACATTGGCCGACGATTCCTTCGCCCATCTTAAGGACTTCACGTTTGGATTCAGGTGTGAGCGCATAGCTGCTTACTAACTCCAGATTCTCTTCATCCTGCATGAGGTAGAATGCTCCGACAGTGCTATTGGTATATTTAATGATATGATCGAGGATACCCTGAGTGAGTGGTCGAATCTCTATTTCTCCGATCATGCGATCATTCAGAGAAGCAATGCCTGCCTGCAACCATTCCCGGTCAGACAGAGACTGGAATGAATAATCAAGAGACTCGGCCATTTTGTTTAGCGAAAGTGCAAGTCCACCAAGGCTATCTGCATCGGTTTCGTTCTTTACACGGGTCGAATAATCACCAGCAGAGATCCTTTTTGCTATTTCCTCGATTATCACTAATCTTCGTGCAATATGCTCGTCCTTCTCTTTAAGTTCAGCATAGAGGACCGCTCTGTCGTCAAGGTCTTTTTTCGCTCTCAGATAAGACACCAAGGCAATCACCAGTGAAAGCAGTGCTGCAATTACAATCAGAATGGGGGTATAGGTAGAATAAGTATTAAGGCTTTCAGTGCGCTTTGCCAAGAGATTTCGCTCAATCTGCTCCATTGCAATTACAATTGCCCGAGCTTCGTTCATAAACGTGCGCCCAGACAGCATATCTTCGGGTGCAATATTCCCATTCCTGTTACGGAGTTCAATTACCCTTGATAGTCGCTGTAGCCTTGTATTCAATACGGATTGCAGCCTTTCGCAATTCTGTATCTGTACCGGGTTATCCTGGGTAAGCTCTCTTACCTTGCTGATATGAGTGCCAATTTTTTCGCTTGCGTCATTAAAGGGAGTCAAAAATTCCTGCATTCCGGTCAACAAGTATCCTCTCTGGCCCGTTTCGGCATCTTTCAATACAGAAATGGTGCTTTCCAGTTCAAGTATTACATTATTTGTATGATTAACGAGCGCAGAGCTCTTCACAAGGTTATGAATGGCAAAATAAGAGGCGGCTGAACTCATCAGTAACAAAAACACTGAGAACCCATATCCAATCCTTAAATTAGTAGTAGCCTTATTATTCATTGATCTTTCAAATTGATTTTTTGCAAATTAAATTACGTCTGGACCTGTATATGACGGTATGGTGAAGTAAAATGTTGATCCCTGGTCGGGATTGCTTTCGACTCCAAATGTGCCGTTATGTCGCTTGATGATTTCGGAGCAAATGTACAGACCTATACCCAGGCCTTGAAAACGGTGAGATGTTTCTTCAACGCGGTAATATTTATTAAATATCTGAGACTGTTTATCGGCGGGAATTCCAACACCCAAGTCAATAACCTTTACCAGTATATGACCCTGTGTGGTGAGTGAGTTTTCCACCACGACCTCTTTTATATCAGGCGAGTATTTGATGGCGTTTGTAAGATAGTTTAATATAACCTGCTCAATCCGAATTTCATCGCCATAGATCAGCGCATCAACATTGCCTTTACGTATAATTCGAACATCGTGGTTAGTTTGAGTGATAATATCTATCGAATTAGCGAGAAGGTCATCGAATTTAAACACCTTCTTATTGAATTTCATCCTTCCACTTTCGATTTTCGATATGTCGAGCAGGTCTGCAATCAGGCTGTGGAGTTTGTCTACCTGAAACTGCGCGCGCCTGAGGTAGTTTCCGCTGTCAGCAGATGCCTCAAGCTCGGGTGCGAATGCTCGCTCAAGAAGCTGCATATAGGCTTTTATGCTAGTGAGAGGGGTCTTGAGTTCATGACTTGCAATGCTTAAAAATTCATCTTTCCGCTTTTCCGTCTGTTTTTGTTCTTCAATATCGGTGAAAGTGCCAACCCACTTGATGATGGCATCTGCCTCTTTAATAGGCGTTGTCCTCAAAAGATGACAGTGGTAATTTCCCTCTGTCAACGTTTTGATGCGAACCTCCATCTCAAGCGGTCTGTTTTCTCTGATCGCCGTTTCCCAATATTCCCTGATATTGGGATCATCCGGGTGAGTTTCAGGAAACTCTTCCTGCACGTTACTGTAATTGTACCAATGTTGATTGACAAACTCAATAGTTCCGTTGCTTTTGGCGGTGAAAGCGATCTGTGGGATACTTTCAAGGGTAGAACGAAGTTCCTGCACCCGCTCCCTTAATTCTGTCTGAGCCTGTTTACGAAACTCGATTTCTGCCCTTAGTGCAAGATGGGCTTCATTTAGGTCTCTGGTCTGCTCGTAAAGACGGTGAAGTGTTTTGACTTTAAGAATGAGAACATCCGGATCTACTGGCTTTGTGATGTAGTCGACGCCACCGGAAGCATATCCTTTTGTGATGAAACGCTTATCTGTATTAACTGCAGAGAGGAATATGATAGGAATATCTTTGGATTTGCTATAGCCGGATATATTTTCGGCAACTTCAAAGCCATCCATACCGGGCATTTGAACATCGAGAATGATCAGGGCATAAGTATGTTTTAGTATTTTTTTTAGAGCTTCTTCTCCCGAAAGGGCTGTATCTACTTCAAAGTTATTTATCTCTAAAATCTTTTTTAATGAGAATATATTTTCTGGTTTGTCATCGACTATTAAAATCATTATAGAGTATAATACGTTTAAGGCGTGCGTGAGAGCAAGCCGGTATGTCAAATGTCTAGCTAAGACGTCTCATTTAGATACAAATAACATTTAGTAACATTTGAAGACGAAATAGTGTTTTAGTTTTTTTTACTATCTTTTCGTTTCGATTTTTCCCATGTCGCACTCTGTTTCCTGCTGCAATATCTGATTATCCCCCGAAAGACAGCGTAATTCATTATACAAAAATAGTACGGAACAAAAAGCATTTTAATCTTTATCTGCTTTTTTTCAAGTATAAATCCCGCAATTGCCGAAATATAGAATATAAACTGCAGTATGAGGATAATTGTATATAGTGACTCGCCATTGCGGGAGACTAGCAACAGGTTCAAAATGAGTATCAATATAAGCAAGAACGGGGTGATGGTCCACCGGAGTACACGATGGCTGATATATTGAAAGCTTAAAATTCCATATTTAAAGATATTAAGTAAGGGAAGCAGTTTAATGATGGATTGAATTCCTCCTGCTGCAATGCGAATCTTTCTTTTCAGTTCTTCTTTTACGTCGGCAGATGCATTTTCAACTGCATAAGCATCAGGTTCATAGACTATCCGATAGTTTCGCATGGCTATGAGCATAGAAATCATGAAGTCATCGAGAATAATATCACTACCTACCGGTTGGTACAGGCTGCGTCTGATGCTGAACAGTTCTCCTGCCGCACCAACAACCGAGTGAAGCTCGGAATCCCATTTTTTTAGTGTGGATTCATATTTCCAGTAAAAGCCTTCACCTGCGGAGCTAGCATCGGCTTCTTCTCCTGAAAAAACACGTTTTTCACCGGCAACAGCGCCGACCTGAGCGTCTTCATAGTGCCGGCAGATGGTCTGAAGTGCATCTTCATTCAGGAATGTATTGGCATCGGTGAAAATAATTACCTCGGAGTTAACCTGTTCTATCGCGCGGTGAACCGCATGGATCTTTCCGTGTCTGGAAGGCGAGTGGAGAAGTTTAATTTGTGGGTACTCCGCTACAATTTTAGGAGTTTGGTCTGTAGAGCCATCGGTTACGAAAATAATCTCCAGCTTGTGTTCAGGGTATTTCAGTTTAAGCGTGTTCGTTATCTTATCGTGCATATACTCCTGTTCGTTATATGCGGCGATAATAAGTGCGCAGCTGGGAAGTGAAGCGACGTTAAGCGGTTTTAGCGGTTTGTTTCCTGAGTTTAATCGTTTCAGTCGGATAATAAGGTACAGCAGAATGCCGTATCCGATGAAGGTATAGAATACGATAAAGACCAACAGCCAGAATGTAATTTCCATATCTTAGTTGATTTTATGTACCGGATAACCGAGTTCTGTGCTGTTCTTGTCGTGACTGAGGTTCCATTTCACTGCGCGAATAAGCTGCCTGGCCAGGTCGTATCGCTTTTCGAGAATGTATCTAAACATGTTTCTGGGGAAAACCACGGCCGCAAAATACGAATAAAAGATGTATTTGCTGAAAAACGGTGCATTTCTGCGTATGAACAGTATCCTGTTCCTGTTCATGAAATATTCTTTCAGGGCGCTTTTTTTTCCGACAGAGACCGATTCTTTGTGATATATAAGAGCCCGCGGTTCCAGCCATATTTCAAATCCACTGTTCCTGATTCGCTCGCACCAATCCATCTCTTCATAATAGAGAAAGAAGCTTTCAAACATCAATCCTGCTTTTTCCATCGCCGACCGTCTGACCATCATGGCAGCGCCGTGAATGAATCCGGTTTTTCCTGTGGTATGATCATACTGTCCCTCATCCGGTTCAAATTCGCCAATGCACTTGTTTCTGGCTGTATTGTATTCCATTGGTGTAAACCCAGCGTATTGGATAATTTGCGGCTGGTCAAAATATCTGATCTTTGGCGATATCATCCCTATTCCGGGATGCCGATTCAATAAGGCGACGAGAGATTCGATGAGGCCTTCTGTGAATTCTGTGTCATTGTTGACGAAGAAAAGATAATCACCGTCGGCTACCCTGACGCCTTCGTTATTTCCTCCTGCGAATCCCCGGTTCGTTTCAGAGCGCAGAAAGGTATGATCCGGGTATTTCTGGCGCCAGTCGGGAACATGATCTATGCGGCTGCCATTGTCTACAACGATGATTTGAAGTGACGGATATTTATTGTGTTCGGCTATGGATTTTAAAAGCGTTTCTGTAACTTGAGGCTGATTGTAATTGACTGTAATGACAGAAACTTTTTTCATTCGGGCAATTATTTTTTTACTATTGGAGGAATTTCCTGTTTCATTAAAGGGATCTAAGGTAAAAATATATTAATATTTGAACATTGGGAAGCGAGAAGAGTATAAAGAATGAGATAAAGAAATTCCAGGAGCTCGATGAGGCAAAGATTTCGGCAGAGAAGAAGCTCGATGAGCTGATACACTTGCTTGATAACAGTAAGCTTGACAGTGACAGCATTGAAAAACTACACACTAAGTTTAACGAAGCCATGGAGCGCAAGTCCTTATCTGTTCAGGACCTTGATGAGTTTAAGAAGCTGGATGATAATTCTTTGTCGCGACTCGAAAAAGTAGACGATCTCGAGAAGCTTTTGTCTAAATATAAGCTGGACAGTAACGATTCCACCAAAATAATATCTACGGACAAGGGATCAGGTATATCGCTGATGATCCTTGCTGTGCTTCTGATCTTGCTTGGATTTGCGATGGTCATTATGCCCGCGCCCCCTTATTTTGAAATGTTTACCATTTTTTACTTCAGTCAGAATGACGGTGTAACTTTGATGGATCTGATAGCGCTGGTAATTATCTTCACTGGTGTATATTTGTTTTTTAACTCACTGAATAACCTGAAAAGAACCAATTAGCATGGCTAAGAAAATATTGTTGGTCGACGACGACCGTTTTATGCTTCAGCTGATATGTCGTGCATTGGGGGCGAAAGGGTTCAGTTGCAGAACGGCGAAATCGGTGCGTGAAGCTCTTGATCTCTTGTATGAAGAGATTCCGGACATTGTTTTGTCGGATTATTCCATGCCTGAGATTGATGGTTTCGAGTTTCGGAAGGTACTTCTGAGAGATAAGCGTTACAAAAATATTCCTTTTGTTTTTTATACCTCTTTTGCTGACGAAAGCACCATGCAGAAGGGGCTTGAGATGCAGGCTGTAGACTATATTGATAAAAATACACCAGTCCACCTGGTCGTGTCAAAACTGAACAATATACTTGACACTATAAGGAAACAGCATGAGAAATCCCTGTTTGAAATAGGCACTGCTGCCGAGGCTCTAAACTTGCGTTCTGTACCTCTCGCTGCACCAAAGGTTGAAGGATTTAAGCTTCAGTTTCTTTATCAGACATATAATCATTACCCCGGTGGTGACTTTATTGACTTTATTAAGACAGATGAGAATACCATTTTTGTAATTCTTGGTGATGTGATGGGGAAGAAATGGGGGGCGTGGTTTTTTTCCTTTAATTTTCTAAGCTACATCCGTTCAGCAATTCGCCTTTGTGTTTTCGACGGTATATCATCACCCGCCAGTATCCTCAACAAGATTAACCGGATAGTTTGTCTGGATCCGGTTTTGGGAGACGTACTTTCCACCCTGTCACTGATGATGATTGATAAATCAGCTTCTAAGGTGTATTACGCCGGAGCGGGCGACTTACCAATCATTCACTTCAAAAAGACTGACGAGGAAATTGCCTGTGTACAATCGGAAGGCTTACTGCTTGGGGTACTTGAAAACGGCTTGTATCAGGAAGATGTTCTGGATATGCATCCGGGTGACCAAGTGATAGCAATAACTGACGGAATGATTGATTTCGTAGGTAAAAATGGAAAGACGTCAGATTATATGTTATTTGTTCAAAAGCTCCGACGGCTTCTTGGTCAAACAGATACCTATAAGGAGATTAAGAACGCGATGTTCTCCGATAATGAGGACGAAAGTGTAGTGGACGACAGAAGTTTGGTTATAATCGAAAAAGAATAATAGATAGCATATAATTATGGTCGAAATAAAAGCATATAGTAATTATCACATAGCAACTATAATGATTGCTGAAGCAAATATGGAACAGGCTGATGTTTTCAAGCACGGACTTATTACGGAGATGGATTCGGGACGGAAACAAATTCTCATCTCATTTGAAAATGTTCAGTATATAGACAGTTCGTTTCTGGGCGCGTTGGTTGCTTCACTTAAACATGCTTTGGCAAAGGGGGGCGATTTGGCAGTATATGGTCTTAATGAAAACATCCTTAACTTGTTTGAGATGATTAGAATGGATAAGGTATTTAAGGTGTTTAAAACGCTACCCGCTTCGTATGAAGACGGTTGGGTTGCCGGATAGTTTAAGATCATATGTTTTTAAACAAGCAGTTTCTTTTTGATAATAAAGTACAGAGCATTCAACCCTTGATGTATGATGTTATAAGCTTTATCAGGGAGAGTGTCTCGCCAGAGCGGTATGGACTTAAGGTAAATAATTGCCGGCACGTCATCGTGGAACTATTGACAAATGCGGTTAAGCATTCCGGTGTAGAAAACAGCGTGCTGAATGTAGATATCGGAAATGATGTAATTAATATTAGAAAGACTGATAACGGGAAGCCTTTCTATTTAAAGAAATATGGGCATTTTCCGCTACACGAGTCATTCGTTGGCGAACAGATTGAAATACATAAAGATGAGCTTTATTGTATTTATGCCATTGTTGATTCTCCGCATTCACTTTTATTTGAAGTCGTGGAGTATCCGATACATTCGCCTGACCAGATCATGGAAATGGAGGAGCATTACGGCTTGTTGATTTTGCTTAAATCCTCGGATTCTGTGCGATATCTTTTCAGGGAAGTTGATGGATTGAACCATTTTGACATTTCGGTTTCCCTGCCATGATTAGGCTATAAGGTTTTTGGTAAAATTATCTTTTACACTAATGCATAATGGCATATAAAGTTTAAGGTTTTTAAGTATTTTACCTATGTAACAATTTGTTGTAAAATAAAAGTGTTTTCTGCGCATGTAATTTGTCATATTCGTATATTTACCATGCTTTTCCTGCCTTATCTCGTAAAAGGAGGCGTCTTTATTTTAAAAATATTAAAACTTTAATTTATGCGTATTGCAGTTCCTGCAGAAATTAAAAATAATGAAAACAGGGTTGCTATGACCCCTGCCGGAGTTATTTATTTAGTCCGTTTTGGCCATGAGGTTTTCATAGAAAGAGGTGCTGGATTAGGTTCAGGCTTTTCTGATAAGCAATATCAGGACGCAGGAGCCGTGATCTTAGATAGCCCTGCCGAGATTTGGGCGATGGATATGATCATGAAGGTTAAAGAACCGATTCCTTCAGAATACCGATACTTTCGTGCAGGCTTGATTTTGTTCACATACCTCCATCTTGCAGCGGAGCCTGAGTTGACAAAGGCGCTGATTGACAATGAAGTTGTCGGTATAGCTTATGAAACTGTGCAGCTAGAGAACGGATCTTTGCCGTTATTAACTCCGATGAGCGAAGTAGCCGGGAGAATGGCAGCTCAGGTTGGTGCGAGATTTCTAGAAAAGCCAGAAGGTGGTAAAGGAGTACTTCTCGGTGGTGTTCCCGGGGTCAGACGCGCCAGAGTAACGGTCATAGGGGGAGGAGTCGCGGGAACGAATGCAGCGAAAATTGCGGTTGGACTTGGTGCAGACGTTACAATTATCGATCTGAATCCCGATCGTCTACGTCAGTTGGATGACATCTTTGGCAGCAACATTAACACGCTCATGTCAAATCCTCACAACATTGCTGAAGCGGTGAAAGAGTCTGATCTTGTCATTGGTGCGGTGTTAATTCCAGGTGCTAAGGCGCCTACCCTCGTATCGGAGGAAATGGTTATGTCAATGGAACCTGGCTCTGTCGTGGTTGATATTGCAATAGACCAGGGAGGCAGTTTCGAAACGTCGGATCGCATAACCACGCATGACAATCCAGTGTTTATGAAGCATGGTGTTGTGCATTATTCAGTTGCTAATATGCCAGGCGCAGTACCCCATACGTCAACGCTTGCTTTGACGAATGTTACTGTGCCGTATGCTATTCAAATTGCCAACAAAGGATATAAGAGAGCCTGTCTGGAGAACGAAGCCCTGCTTAAGGGAGTAAATACTTTAGACGGATTTGTTACCTATAAAGCTGTAGCAGACTCGCATGCTTTAGCATACGAGGACGTTCACAGACTACTGCAATAATAAGATTTTTAGGGTCAAATGTAGGTTTTGTCTTATCTTTGACCCTATTCGTTTCCTACATGGTTATTTACAAACAATTCTCATTTGATTCCGCGCATTTCCTTCCATACGTAAGTGAAAACCATAAATGCGGAAGAATGCATGGTCATACTTATACATTGACGGTATTCCTGGAGGGCGACGTTGACCCACTGACTGGCTGGCTGGTAGATTTTACGGATTTGAAAGATGCGGTGGATCCGCTGGTCAAGAGCTTAGACCATCGTTTACTGAATGAAATTTCAGGTCTTGAGAATCCTACAAGTGAACGTCTTGCCGAATGGTTCTGGATCAGAATAAAGCCCTTGATGCCCTTGCTTTCCAAAATTGAAATCAGCGAAACTCCTACATCAGGAGTTATATACACAGGATAGTATCTTGGCCGATTGGTGGTTCTCATATGAGGCAGTGATTTGGCGCATATTTATATCCCCGGCTAAGAAGTAATATTGCATGGTTTATGCCGGTTTCTATGCGTATTTATTTAATTATTGTTTTTTTTATTCTTGCTTCGATTCCCTATCAAAGCAAAGCCCAGGAAGATTCCACACAAGTTAATTTTTCAAATTTTAAGCGAAATACGAAGCTTTCGGGTCTGATACAGTTCAGATACACTTATTCTATGACAGACAGCATCGACGTAGGTGGAAACGCATGTCTGGATAAAGGAGTAAGCAACAGCTTTTCGCTTAAGCGTGTAAGGGCTATGCTGCGAACGGATATTAATGATCATTTAGATGCTAATATTATGATCAACCTGGCAGATTTCTCCGGCAATCCGCAGACGAAGGTTTTAGAAAACGCGTTTATTCGTTATCGTTTTAACAGCGTTTTTAATGTTCAAATGGGACAGTTTCGGCCATTTTTTGGAGCAGAGGATATATATCCTGTTGATGTTATCAAATCCCTTGATTACTCTAATCAATATTATCTATTCAGTACCAGCGGATGGCAGGGATTTCAATTAGGGATTACGATATACGGTGATCTTAAACCAGCGAAGATTCCCTTAAGTTATTATGTGGGTATTTACAATGGTAACAATAGAAACCAAGCTATGGACAATGATAATGGAAAAAACTTTTATGCGAGGTTGGAGAGTGAGTGTTTTAAGAATTTTAAGCTGGGGATTAATGGAGCGATAGCCGCGCTTGAGGGAGAAGACGTTTCTGCGATGGGCGTTGATATGACAGTATTTGTTCCGTTGTCAGAACGTGTTAAATTTGACCTCCTGGGTGAATACAAACAGGGTGCTAATATAGCGGCTTTTCGAACTGCCGATATCTCCGCAATCCATTCCGTAGGCCGTTATCAAAATCGCGGGTACTATTTGTTCCCGAATCTGAGATATGAATGTAAGCATCCACGGCTTAGATCTGTGGAGCTTTCATCCCGCTATGAATATCTTGACGAAAATTACCGGATAAGTGGAAATCAAAGACAAACACTTACTCCTATGCTCAGCCTTGAATTTACTGATGATTATTTTGCACGATTGCAGGTGGGGTATACGATGGAAATGTTCAATCACAGTACCACTGCAATCCCCAAAAACAGATATAACATCGCTGTAGCACAAATGCAAGTCCGCTTTTAAAAAGAAAAGCCCCGGACCGAAAGCGGCCAGGGGCTCATTAAACTGAGTGTGGATTATATTAACCGAACGCTTCTTTTAACAAATTCGGTAAGATCTGCTCCTGTTAACAGACCTTGAGATAGCATAGCCAGGTCTACAGCTTGTTTGGCGAGGTTTATTTTTTCCTCCTCGCTTTCGCTCGCAATTATGCGTCCGATAAGAGGATGGTTACCATTTACCGCAACTTTGTAGCTGTCTGGGAAGGAACCGTAAAAGCTCATTCCACCGCCCATTTGGGCCATGTCTTTCATACGTCTCATAAACTCATCCATTGAAACGTGAACAGGTAGTTCTTCGGGACTGATACTTTCCACTTCTACCTTATATGTTGGCTTCTGGATAGCTTTATCAAATATGTCTTTCACCAGCTTTACCTGATCTTCGGTCAGAATGTGAGCGGGACTATCGTCTTTAGCAATTAATTTATCTGCAACGTCAGCATCAACACGTTTAAGTGAGGTTTTTTCCAGTTTTTGTTCCAGCTGATTGATGAAGTGGTTGTCGATAGGAGAATTCATAACCAGGACATCATAATCTTTCCTGTTGGCAGATTGGATATAAGAATCCTGCTTGGAGGCATCATTTGTATAAAGGTATACAAGACTACCGTCTTTATCTGTTTGAAGAGGCTGAACTTTAGCTTTGTATTCTTCGAGGGTATAATACTCGTCCTTAGTATTTACTAGCAGCGCGAAATCTTTTGCTTTTTCGTAAAACTTTTCTTCGCTTACCATTCCGTATTTGATGAAGAGGCCAATATCCTGCCATTTCTCTTCATAAGCTTTACGGTCTTTTTTGTAAAGATCACCTAATTTATCCGCTACCTTACGGGTGATATAGTTGTTGATTTTCTTTACATTACTGTCTGCTTGTAAAAAACTTCTTGATACATTCAGCGGAATGTCTGGAGAGTCAATTACTCCGTGCAACAACATAAGGAACTCCGGAACAATATCTTTTACCTCGTCAGTAATGAAAACCTGACGCGAAAATAATTTTATTTTATTGCGCTGAATATCGAAGTCGTTCTTCACCTTCGGGAAATATAAAACCCCTGTGAGATTAAAAGGATAGTCGACATTGAGGTGAATCCAGAAAAGGGGATCTTCAGAAAAAGGGTAAAGTTCTTTATAGAATGCCAGATAATCCTCGTCTTTAAGATCGGCAGGAGCCTTCGTCCAAATTGGATTAGGATTGTTGATGATATTATCAACCTCAACTGAAGTATACTTCGGTTTGCCTTCCTCATCTTCGCCATCAGGCTCGGTCTCGGTTGTTGTTCCGAATTTGATCGGTACAGGTAAGAAGCGACAGTATTTATCAAGGATCTGCTGCAGCTTAGCCTTATCCAGAAACTCTTCAGATTCTGAATTAATATGGAGAATAATGTCTGTACCTCTAGAGGTGCGAGACCCTTCTGTTATTTCAAACTCGGTGCTGCCATCGCATATCCAGCGTGCCGGTTGTGCGCCTTCCTGATAAGAAAGTGTCTGGATTTCAACATTGTCTGCTACCATGAAGGCGGAATAGAAGCCTAAACCGAATTTTCCAATCAGTTCATTTGCATCCTTTGCATCTTTGAATTTTTCCACAAATTCTGTGGCGCCAGAAAACGCAATCTGGTTGATATATTTTTTTATCTCTTCGGCAGTCATCCCTATACCAGGATCAGAGATTGTAAGGGTTTTCTTCTCTGCGTCGAAGGCAACTTCAACTTGTAAATTGCCAAGTTCGCCTGTGAACTGGCCGAGGGATGATAAGCGCTTGATCTTTTGGGTCGCATCTACGGCATTAGATACAAGCTCGCGTAAGAAAATTTCATTGTCAGAATATAAGAACTTCTTAATAATTGGGAAGATGTTCTCGGTGTGGATCGAAATAGTTCCTTTCTCTTGCATAGTCTTTGAAATATGTTAAATGTTTCGAAGACTTTAGATCAAGGCCTGTTCCAATTATGAATAAATGACAATCTGACATAAAAAAGCCTGATCACTTCTTTTTGCCCGGACAATCTTTACACCGTTTTCCTTTTTTGTATTTCTTGCAGCATTTTTTGCTTACGCAGCAGGAGAGACATCTTCCTATTCCTTTGAATAATTCAGGATCTGTTGGAATCTCACTCTTCTCACTAATCAAATTCTCCATTTGCAGATGCATTTATGCAAAGATGCTAATAATCAATCAGAACTGAGCCTTTCAACTCCGTCGCGAGCTGTTTTGTTACCTCTATAATATCGTCAGCAACATGAGAATTATTAATGATGACCTTATCAGCACTATCTTTATAGGGAAGCAGATATGAATTGTAAGCGGGCAGTACATGATTGATCCATTGATACATGATCATGTCGTGATCATACCCTCGCTCTTTTATATCCCGTTTAAGTCTTCGATTCAAGGTGATTTCCTCGTCCGCATCCATAAATATCTTCATATCAAATAAGGAAGCAAGTTCCGCGTAATGAAATACAAACAGACCTTCAACGATAATAATAGGCGCGGATTTTATGGTGAGCATTTTTGCCTTCTCATTGTCGACGTTGAAAGTGTATTCTTTTTTCTGAATAGACTGACCTAGAAGCAAAACGGAAAGATCATTTAGCAGCTTATCATCCTCAATGCATTCGGGGAGATCAAAATTCACCCAGCCATTTTCATCCCGCGGCTGTACTTCTATTGGCCTGTAGTAGTCGTCCTGAGATATTAAACTAACTTGATCTCCTGTAAAATGATGCAGAAAACAATTAAGAAAAAATGTTTTGCCAGACCCACTTCCTCCGGCAATCCCGATTACGAAAGGTCTATTCATTTGGAACGCCGTAATCTATAGTTACTAGGAAACGTTTATCCAGCACACCGAGAAGATCAGCCGTAGCTTGTGTGATGACAATTATAACGTCTTTGGTCGTTGCATTTTCTGTGTACTTGCCCACTACCTTTGCGAACGTAGTCTTACCCGTCATGGGGTTGCTAATACGGACGACAGTACCGACAGGAGCGGTTTTGTGAAGTGCAAGCATCTTCGAAGAATCCAGGTTTTCGTCAGAGATCCATGTTGCAATTCCTTTCTCTGTTTTTTCTTTCAATCCGTATCGGTTCACCGGCATTTGCGGAACAACCCTGTCAGAATCGGACTTCGCATCTTCAAGAATGGATTCGACTGGAGGTAAAGGGGCACCTGCTCCTGGCTTCACCTTTATCACTTGCCCTACGGCCAGACTGTTGCCTTTCAGATTGTTCAGTTGCTTTATAGACTCCACATGCGTATTGAATCGCTTCGCTATCGCAAACAAGGTTTCTTTAGGACCAACCTTGTAATCTACCAGTCCATCATCTTGCTGTTGAGCGTTGGTTACTTTGCTCGCACTTGGCCGCACGCTGACAAAAGGACGCTGAGTTGGAACTTTGATATGTGAACCCGGTTGTAAGATCTGAACCTTGTTAAAGGATTGGATATCTTTCGCCGCCACATTGTATAAGCGGCCTATAGAGTAATATGATTCTTTTGGATTTACAGAGTGGATAATTACTAATTTTCCATTGTTGTTTTCACTGCCGACTGAATCTAACCGGCTGTTTGCAAATACACCGCCTGAAACAAATATGCAAACACTTGCTAAAATAAAACGCATTTATTTTTTCTGTATGTTAAAATTAAAAGGTTACAATTATACTAAATATGCGACAATTTCTGCTTTGTTATTCCTTATGCAGAATAAATGGTCTTGCTCGATATAGAACGGTTCGGGGTTGAGTTTTTGTATGTTATGTTCGAGGATTTCTTCGTGAATCACATTGCCTTTACTTAGGATAAGTAGGTATTGTGAAAGAATTGAATTCTTTGCAGCATGAAATGAAACACATTCTTTACTGTTGTGAATAAGATAGGAAACTGGTCCAACCAATATCCCCATATCTTCAATCCTTCGCAGAAGATATGGGTCAGATGTTATTTCCGGAAAATAAATGTTTCTGCCAAGTGGTACGAAATTGTTGATATTACTTTTCTCCGTTATCCCGGAAGCCGGATTAAGCAACTCATAATGTTTCTGCTGCACAGCCGGATTATATACAACCAGGCCATCGGCAATTGCACTGTCCAAAGTGCGGTTGTAGATCTGCCAGGCAATATTTCCGGAAGTGTCAAGCGCAATTATTGCTTTGTGCTCAGGAGTTTTTTCATTTATATAGCTATGCAGATAGACGAAGTTGTGGCACGCCCTGTCAAGCCCCCAATGCCAACTGTCCTGAACGGTTACGTCCTTGAAAAGTGTGGCTCCGGTTTCAAAGTTAAAAGCTGAGTAGCTGGCTGTCCGATTTTTAGGATCCCGCGTTTCGATCGCGATGATGCAGTTCCCGGGATCCGTTTCAACCTTCCAAATTATTCCTTTAAAGTTTGCCTGAAGGGCTGGTTTTAGTGTATATTTAGTGGTCGAAGACATTTTCAAAATTAGCAAATATGAATCGTTCTGCTGTCGTTGGAATTATATTATTGACTTTTACATTATTTTTCCCGGTCTGTCTCTGGAGTCAGTCAGCAAAAGTCTACGTATTTGATCTGCATGATGAAATCGGTCCGCCGTCATGGAGACAAACCAAGAAGGCTTTTGATCAGGCCAATCAGTTGAATGCTTCCACCATTATCATCCGAATGAACACTTTCGGTGGGATGGTAGAGTATGCTGATTCTATCAGATCCACAGTCCTGAATTCGCGTAGGAAAACCATCGTTTTTATCGATAACAACGCCGCGTCTGCAGGTGCCCTGATATCCATTGCCTGTGACAAGATCTACATGAAACCGGGAGCCAGTATTGGTGCAGCCAGCGTAGTCGATACCAAGGGCACCGTACTGCCAGAGAAATACCAGTCATACATGCGCGGACTCATGCGTGCAACGGCCGAAGCCAAAGGGCGCGATCCCCGGATTGCTGAGGCGTTTGTCGATCCGGATGTGGAAATCAAAGATGTTAATCCTAAAGGGAAAGTCCTTACATTAACCAGTAAGGAGGCAATTAAGATTGGCTATTGTGAGGCCGAGGCGGGCAATGTAGAGCAAATATTTGCGGCTGAAGGACTGGATCTTAAGAGCCGTGTAGATCATCAGGTTACCGCGATTGACCGTATCATTGGGTTTCTGATATCTCCGGTAATCAGTGGTTTTTTGATTCTTCTGATAATAGGTGGAATCTACTTTGAAATGCAAACACCCGGTATCGGATTTGCGCTGCTGGTTTCAATTGTAGCTGCTGCATTGTTTTTTGCACCATTATATTTGGAGGGACTGGCTGCCCACTGGGAGATAGGTCTTTTTCTTATCGGAATTGTTTTACTGCTACTGGAAGTATTTGTTATTCCTGGTTTTGGCGTAGCAGGGATATTAGGTATTATTTGTATAGTAGGAGGCTTGGCTTTGAGTATGGTTTTAAATGACTTTTTCGACTTTAATGTAACAGGGTCTGAACAGCTTACCACGGCGGTGATTATAGTTTTGTTCTCTATGGTTGCTTCTATTGTAATATCTGTTATTCTCGGAAAATCGATTATGAAAACTCCTGTTTTCAGAAGGCTGGTTCTGGAAGACGAACAGCGATCTGACTTGGGATATGTCAGCGGAAAGCAGTCTGCCGGGATTCTCGGAAAAGAAGGGTTTACTAAAACCGACATGCGCCCGTCCGGAAAGATTGAGATTGAAGGGGTATGGTACGATGCTATCGCTCTCGACGGATACTTGGAAAAAGGTACACCCATTTATGTTGAAAAACAGGAGAATTATAATGTATTTGTAAGAAAGATGATTTAGTAGAAACCTTATACTATTGACTTCGGTTATTATAAGAAAATAATACATTATGAACGCTGAACAAATCGGGTTAAAAGACACAGATGTACGACCAATAGTTGACGAGCTAAATGATTATCTTGCTAATTATCATATCCACTACCAGAAACTAAGAGGAGCCCACTGGAATGTAAAAGGAAAGAGTTTCTTTACGCTTCATGTTAAGTTTGAAGAGTTGTATACCAATGCAGTCGCAACGATCGACGAACTTGCTGAACGAATTCTGACATTGGGAAAGGCTCCTTTAAGTACCTATCAGGATTACATCGATACCGCGACACTTAAGGAGATAAATACAATTGGAATGGAAGATTTGAAGCTAGTAGAAGCTATTCTTGAAGATTTCAGCGCCCTGATTGAAATGGAACGTAATCTGATGGAAGCTACCGCTGCGAGCGGCGATGACGGTACAAACGATATGATAAATCGTTTTATGCAGTTTAAGGAAAAGAATACCTGGATGTTAAGAGCATTTTGCGGAAAGAGTTAACAGCTATTGCTAATAATATTGATTTGAAGGCTTGATTCGTTTATGAATCAGGCCTTTATTTTTGCCGTAATAATTAGTTTTCTACAATTATATCCTGAGCTGATAAAGAGTATTTTTCTGTGAGTTGTTGAATAGTAAGCAAAACACTTTCATATCTCTTTACCGTGTTTCTTACAACCAATTGTTGAATCAACTGGTTGGTATTGCGGTCTTTAAATAAGTAAGTCGTATAAATATTGTCATTAATCATAATTGACATAGCAATCAATTTGTCTAATTGTTTTTAGAATGAGCCAATTTTTAGAAGTTAAGACCAGAGTTTACTTATTAATCAAGCCTACAAACTAATTTCTGGTGGAGTGGTTATTAGTAGTTCAAAGACCTATGAAACAACTATTTTTTATATGCCATGAAACAGAAACTGCCGTTCAGGCGGGGGTTAGCAATGCAGGCATTCCTTGTGTCGAGAAGGAAAGAATTGCAGCTATGAACGCCTTCATTACTATCAATCATCAGAAGTCAATCATCCCTTTATGGGATGATGACGATGATTTTGAAAATATTCTGGATACGTATACTTTTATTACCGTTGACGATGCTAACAAAAGCATTTACAAAGACACGAGCCTTGACCAATAGAACTCCCTACTTGCGAAATGCCTGTGTGACAGCGCCAGCCATCAACTGTGCACCTGCAATTGACGGATGTACTCCATCAGGCACCCAATACGACACAGGCGCGAGTTCAAGGGCTTTATCGAATATTTGCTGATAGGGGATAAACGTCGCGTTAAACTCGTTTGCAATTTCCCTGGCAACGCCTCTGTACTCATGAAATAAGGGAAACCAGTCTGGCTTAACAGACGTTCCCTTAAGGGCGAAAGGCTCGCCGATAACTAGCTGCACATTAGGTAGTTTTTCTTTCGTAAGGCTTAGCAAACTTCTATAGTCGTTTCTATAAGTCTCAAGTGTTCCTTTATATGTCCCATTCATCATATGCCAGAAGTCGTTAACACCAATCAGGATACTCAACACATCGGGCTGAATTGAGATCGTGTCGCGCTCCCAGCGGTCAACAAGCTGGTAAACCTTGTTCCCACTGATACCTCTGTTGTATATCTTTAAAGACTTTTCAGGGTAAGATCCCATCAGACTTGCTGATGCTAAAAATGCGTAACCGGATCCCAGCGCTCCAGCATGATTAGGTTTGGTTTCTGTCTTAGATCTCCCTGCGTCAGTAATCGAATCTCCCTGGAAAAGAATAACGGCATTATTCTTCAGAAGAGTCTTCTTTTGCTTCATGTAAGGAATGGAGGCCAATGCTATTTCAGGAAGGGTCAGAGTAGCAACACTGGCGATTGCACCACCCTTAAGGAAAGACCGTCTCGGAATTTTTATGGAGTTCATAATTGATTAGGTTAAGCTTCGTTTAACGCGTCGAAGATATACAGTTTTTGGGAATTTTAGGAAAAGTGCTTCACAAGACTGTCGAAATTTTTAAAGGTCAGATCGTATCGTTCGGCAACCGCAAATCCGTAACTGACAAATACAAATGGAATGCCGGCCATTTCACTTTCAAGACGGTCAATATCTGTGTCTCCAACATAGACTGGGTTCTGCAGATTATGTTTCTTAATGAGCAGTTTTATGTTGTGGTTTTTTGGCTTCAGATTGAATCCGTAAGCCATTTCGTCGACGATATATTCAGTGATTCCCGCACGGTTCATAAACAATGTAATTATTCCTTTCGGGCAATTGCTTACAATAAACAGTTTGTATTTTTTAGATAGCTCTCTGATTCCTTCCTTCACACCAGGATACATTGTCCCGCCGCCCGAAGCGATGAGTTCCCGCCTGCGTGCATTAACCGCGTCTGCAATTCGCTGCCTGGTATCGTCATCCTGATCCGGCAGAAGCGTTTCGAGAACACTTTGCCCATTAACACCCATCATTGGTTTGAGGTCTTCAGCAGTTAAGACCTTGTCAATTCCAGATGTTTCAAGTCCGCTGTTCCATGCCTGCAAATACAGTTCCGTTGGATCCCATAGGGTTCCATCCATGTCAAAAAAAATGCTGTCAATCTTCATATGAGTCCTGATTAAATTTAGAGTACGAACGCTTGGCCTTTTTCGGGAATCGACACAGAGTATCCTTTGCTCAACAAATCCTCTCCAAGAATGCGCATACTCTCAGGCTCTCCGTGGACAAGAAAAACCGACTTTAAATGCACCTTATCCTGAGATGTAACCAAATTGACTAAATCCTCATGATCTGCATGTCCGCTGAGGGTATCCGTTCGCTTAATCTTGGCATACACTGCCAGCTCGCGATCGCGGAGATGTACAAATTGATCGCCTCTTAACAAGCGGTGACCCAAAGTTCCCTTCGCACTGTATCCAACGAACAGAATGGTACAATAATAGTTTTGCAAGTTATGATAAAGGTGGTCCTGGATTCTGCCACCCTCGAGCATACCGGCAGAAGAGACAATGATACACGGCTCCAGATAATTTGACAATGACTTGCTTTCCTTCATGTTCTGCACATAATGCAAGTTATCAAACTCAAATTCGTCACCGTTATTATTATAAAAAGATATGGCGTCTTCGTTGAGATATTGATGGTGCTTGCGATAGACCTCTGTAGCGTAGTTTGCCAGCGGACTATCAACGAAGATTTTGACATGAGGCAGCTTGCCTGTCGAAAAAATCTTATTAAGCGAGTAGACCAGAGCCTGTGTACGTCCGATACTAAACGCAGGGATAATCAGCCTTCCGGGGGTCTTAATACAAGTTTCTTCAATTGTCCGGATTAGAATCTCTTCAATCGTCTCCTCTCTACTGTGGTAGCGGCCACCGTAGGTTGATTCGCAAACAAGGTAGTCAACCTGCGGAAGCGACTGGGGATCCACTATGACCGGATAATCTTTTCTGCCTACATCACCCGAAAATGCGATTGTCTTAATCGATCCGTTTTCATTGACTTTTAATACTACCGACGCAGCTCCCAGCAGATGTCCCGAAGGTACAAGTTCAAGTTCAACATCACCGTTTAATCTAAAAGGCCGGTTGAAGCTGATCGTGACGAACTGACCGGCTGTCTCCATGACGTGCTTTTGAAGGTAAAGCGGGCGCGGACCTGATCCAGCTCGTGAGCGTCGGCTTTTCTTGCGCATCTTTCCCATGAAGAGATTCACCGAATCAAGTAGCAGTAATTCTGCCAGGTCGGCTGTCGGGGCTGTGCATAAAATTTGACCTTCAAAGCCCATGCGCAATAGTGTAGGCAAATTTCCTGAATGATCAATATGGGCGTGTGTCAGAATCACAACATCGATTTCCGCAGGTTTAAAGGGAAAGATTTCATTTTCTTCTTGCCTGGTTGTTTTCTCGTAATCAAGGCCGCAATCTATGAGCATTTTATATTTGCCGACTTCCAGCAAATGCATGCTTCCGGTAACCTGTTTAGCAGCACCCCAAATTGTTAATTTCATCTTAGGTTATATAGTATCGGCTATGCCGGGTATGGTAAAATATTAGAGAGAATGATGCCTATGCTTCGAACTGAAGGTTGCTCAGATATTTGTAAAGACCGTTTTCATTTCTCAGTAATTCAGAGTGCGAGCCACTTTCTACAACGTTTCCTTTCTCCAGTACCAATATCGAATCAGCTTCTCTTACAGTTGATAACCTGTGTGCAATGATAATTGATGTACGGTTTTTCATAAGCACTTCCAGTGCCTCCTGAACGAGACGCTCGGATTCTGAATCCAGGGACGAGGTAGCCTCATCCAGAATAAGAATAGCAGGGTCTTTAAGCAGAGCACGCGCAATTGCTATGCGTTGCCTCTGGCCACCAGACAATTTGATTCCACGCTCGCCAACCAACGTGTCGTAGCCTTCCGGCAGAGTCATGATAAAGTTATGAGCGTTTGCCTGTTTAGCTGCAGAGATGATCTCGTCTTGAGACGCAGATAGCTTTCCGTAGGCTATGTTTTCGCGGATGGATCCACCGAATAGTAAAACGTCCTGTGGTACGATCGCAATCTGATTACGTATATCGGTGAGCGGATACAGGCAGGAAGGTTTCCCATCAAACAGAATTTCACCTTCGCTAGGTTCGTAAAAACGAAGAATTAAGGATGCTATAGTCGACTTTCCCGCTCCGCTTGGTCCCACAAGAGCAATACGCTGTCCTGCCTTTGCTTCAAATGAAACGTCGTGCAAAACCGTTATTTCCTTTCGGGATGTGTATGAAAAGCGCACATTCTTAAAGGTTAGATTTCCCTTAAGCAGAGATTTGCTGACGTTTTCTGCGGCGTTGATTGATACAGGCTCGTTGTTCTCGTTTAAGATTTCAATGATTCGCTCAGTCGCTCCTAAGGCCTTCTGTACATTAGCGTACAATTCAGGGAAAGTGCCCATCGCTGCACCGACAAACATAGAGTATATGATATACGTCGTGAGGCTTCCAATCGTAATGCTACCGTCAGCGACCAGCAGAGATCCATACCATATCACCGCCACAATGGCTCCAAACAAACAGAAGATAATAAAAGAGGCGAATCCTCCTCTCAAAGTAGCTCCTTTGAGTGCAATTTTAACAACTTCTTTCAGGCTTTTGTCGTACCGGTTGGCCTCATAGGCCTCGTTGGCAAATGCTTTAACCGAGCTAATCCCATGAAGTGTTTCTTCAACGACTATATTGGAGTCTGCCAAACGGTCTTGAGCCTGCCTGGAGATCTTGCGGATCTTCTTACCAAATACGACTGCTGAAAGTACAAGAACCGGCAGAATTGCGAGATTAAATAAAGTAAGTTTCGGAGATACGATGATCAGGAAGGTAATTCCGCCAACAAGCAATATTACCTGGCGTACCATCTCAGCAAGTGTAGTAGTAATAGTGTCTTGTATCTGCGAAAGGTCAGCAGATAAACGGCTGTTCAATTCTCCAACCCTTCTGCTGGCAAAAAAGTCCATGGGCAGAGTAATGAGCTTGAAATAAGTGTTTCGCCTTATATCTGCTATCGTCTTTTCGGCAACTTCGACAAAAAGACGAATCCTGAAGAAAGATACAAACGATTGGAAGAACAGTATAATGAAAGACATGACCCCTATCGCATTTATACTATTAGGTATGAACCATCTGGGGGAGTCTCCTTTCGCTACATCTATCATTGCTCCCAACAGGGCTGGAAAAGCAAGGCCTGTTAAACTGGATAAAAGTAGGAATATCAACCCTATAACGAATTTCCAACGGTATGGTCTTAAATATGAGAGCAGGCCTGAAGCTGTTTTAATGGTTTGCTTATTAATCTTGGCTTTATTCAGTTCCTGTTCAGGGCTTGTGCCACTATTAAATCTATTTCGAGCCATTGAATTTGTTTAAATGCCATAAAAAAAGCATGCAAAAATACACTATTATTAAAAAAGCGACATACAAAAGCATCACTTATACGTCATATTACCCGTTGTAAAATATGCTTCGAGTCAGGGATGAAATTCTACGGTAATGATGTCATTTAGATAAAGGCCAAGCAACTTACTCGCATTTCCCTTGTTTATAGCAATCTCGAGATGGTTGCTTATGCCGAAGAGGCAAAGCTTTTCTCCTTCGGGAACTTCATTGTAGTGCCAGCTGAGGTGGCTGATCGTTTCGCCTCTTTTAAAGTTCAGCCTGAAGTTTCTGTTTCCCTGAATTGTGGTGAAAAGATCCTTGGAGATATTGGTTATAACGTTCTGAAACGAATCGATGTATATTACGCTTCCACGGATGATGTCTTTGTCGATAACCGGACTCAGGTTTACCTTCTGCCTTAGTTGTCCCACAGGCACACCGATGTTCTTTAGCGGCACGCCAGAAGCAATACTGCAACAAGCTTTAGCGAATATGTCGGTCAGCGGAAAATGTAGAAATTTCAGATCCTGAATGATGTTGATCTCTACAATTTCAACGGGATCCTCCTCGAACATAAGAGAAAAAATTCCGTTATCTGAGCCCACGAAATAATGTTCCCGGTACTTGATTGCCAGGTAATGAGTGTTTTCGCTATAAACGCAGTCTATCCCCACGAGATGCACCGTGCCCTTAGGGAAATAATGAAACGAGTTTTTTAAAACGAAAGCTGCCTGAGGAATGTTAAATGCTGCAATACCATGTGTAATGTCAACAATATTTACATCTGGCAGGAGACTTAGGATGCTTCCTTTCAGAGCAGCCTGGTAAAAATCTTTGTCGCCGAGGTCGGTTGTTAAAGTAATTACAGCCATTTAAAAATGTAAATATTTATTGTTATTCTTGTGATAAGACGCAAGTGTGCAAATATTGAATTTTAATCGCACATACATACCAGGAAACTTAAAAAAAGGATAACTTGAACGAATTAAAGATAGATCTCGAGAACATAAACCCACTTGTACTTTGGGGGCCTAACAATGACTATTTAGAGCTTATTAAGAAGCAATTTCCTAAGATCAAGATGGTTGCACGGGGCTCAGAATTAAAAGTGCTTGGTGATGAAGCAGAACTTATATCATTTCAAACGCGTTTTCAAAAGGTGTACGATCATGTCGAGAAATTCGAGAACCTTAGCCCGAATGATCTGGAGAGCTTGCTCGGCGCTAAGCTAGCTTCGAATGCTGAGCCTGCATCAGGGCAGTCGGATAAGTTAGGAAATGGATCAGAACCCATTGTTTTTGGTCCTAATGGCATTGTCGTAAAAGCGCGCACAGCCAATCAACGGCGCATGGTGGAGAGCATCAGTAAAAATGATATTCTCTTTGCAATCGGGCCGGCAGGAACAGGGAAAACGTACACTGCCGTTGCACTCGCAGTAAGAGCCTTAAAAAATAAGGAGATCAAGCGTATCATCCTGACCCGTCCTGCTGTTGAAGCAGGCGAAAACCTGGGCTTTTTGCCCGGCGACATGAAAGAGAAAATAGACCCTTATTTGCGTCCGTTATATGATGCGCTAGACGATATGATACCGCCTGAAAAGCTTAAACACTATCTGGAGAACCGCACCATTGAGATTGCGCCACTGGCCTTCATGAGGGGGAGGACGCTCGACAATTGTTTCGTTATACTGGATGAGGCGCAGAACGCAACGGACATGCAGCTAAAGATGTTCCTTACACGTATGGGTCCTACTGCGAAATTTATAGTCACAGGAGACGTTACTCAGGTAGACCTTCCCAAAAAACAACAATCAGGTTTATATACCGCACTACGAATCCTTACAGACATCAAGGGTATCGAAATAATTTACCTTAATGGTGAAGATGTCGTTCGTCATAAACTGGTAAGAAGGATACTCGAAGCATACGGAGATATTCAATAATCTGCTTAGAAAGTGATTATTCTGACATTATTTGATAATTTTGAACTTAATATTAAGAATAACTTGATCCATTAGCCAGATGACTGCTATCAAAGAGACTCACTTTAATTTTCCGGGACAGACGAAATTTTACAAAGGGAAAGTTCGCGACGTTTATACGATCGGCGACCACTATCTTGTAATGATCGTGAGTGACAGAATATCTGCTTTCGATGTCATTTTACCGGAAGCGATACCCTACAAAGGCCAGGTGTTAAATCAGATCGCAGCTAAGTTTCTAAGTGCTACTCAGGACATTGTGCAAAATTGGGTTGTAGATATCCCTGACCCGAATGTAACTATAGGAAAAATTTGTGAGCCGTTCAAGGTGGAAATGGTGATACGCGGTTACCTTGCCGGCCATGCCTGGAGAGAATATCAGGCAGGCAGACGAGCGGTTTGCGGAGTCTCACTTCCCGAAGGCCTAAAGGAGAATGACAAATTACCGGCTCCTATCATAACACCTACAACCAAGGCAGCCGTTGGTCATGATGAAGACATCTCCCGTGAAGATATACTTGATAAAGGAATAGTGTCCGAAGAAGATTATCTGCAGTTAGAACAATATACGCGTCAGCTTTTTCAGAGGGGAACGGATATAGCAGCTGAGCGGGGACTGATACTCGTAGATACAAAGTACGAGTTCGGGAAGGCTGCGGACGGTAAGATTTATTTGATCGACGAGATACATACCCCTGATTCGTCCAGGTATTTCTATGAAGATTCTTACGCCCAGCTTCAAAAGGAGTCGCAACCGCAAAGGCAATTGTCTAAAGAGTTTCTAAGGCAGTGGCTGATCGAGAACGGCTTCCAGGGTAAAGAAGGACAGCAAATTCCGTATATGTCACCAGAGCTTGTTAGATCCATATCAGAGCGCTATATTGAGCTTTACGAACATATCACCGGGGAATCGTTCCGCAAATCAAAGACTTTAGAAATAAACGATCGAATCAGGACCAACGTAGAAGAAAGCCTGAAACGATTAAGTTAATACAAATAGCATATTATTTCTAACCAATAAAGTAATGAAATATACACTAGACAAGCACGAGAAGTACGTACTTATTATACTGGAGGAAAAAAAGCTGAATTCTCTTATTTCCCCAAAGTTGAAATCTGAGATGATTTTGATGAATACAGAAGGGATAAGAAATATCATACTTGATTTGTCTCAGGTGTTGTATTCAGATTCTTCCGGACTTAGCAGTTTACTTGTTGGACACAGGTTATGTAAGAACTCGGCCGGCAGCTTTATAATTTCCGGACTGAGTGAAAGTGTCGAGCGATTAATAAATATTTCGCAGCTTCAGGACGTTCTTAGCATTACCCAGTCTGTAGAGGAGGCCATCGATTTGTTGTTCATGGAAGAGATTGAGAGAGATTTAAACAGATCCGAGGAATAAAAGATCAAATGAGGTTTGAGGTAACGATCCTGGGAAGTAGCTCTGCAACTCCCATTTTTAGTAGAAATCCAAGTGCTCAGGTGCTAAATGTTAATGAGCGGTTATTTCTTATTGACTGTGGTGAAGGTACCCAGCAACAGCTTTTGAGAAACAGTATCAAAGCCCAGCGGTTAAACCATATTTTTATTAGTCATCTTCATGGTGACCATTATCTTGGTCTGGTAGGCCTTTTATCTTCCCTTCATCTATATGGCCGCACCCGACCTATGAATGTTTTTGGTCCGCCTGAGCTTAAGGAGATACTGGATATCCAGTTTAAATACTCGCAGACAGACCTTAGATACCCCCTTGAATTTTATGCCACACAGGCGGAGAAGAATGAGTTAATTTATGAAAACCCCGATATAAGGATTGAAACTTTTCCTTTAGAACACAGGATTCCTTGTACCGGTTTTCGGTTTAATCAGAAAAAACGTCTCCCCAAAATCATAAAAGAAAAGGTTGAAGAGCTGAATATCCCAATAGAAATGATTCCCTTAATTAAGAGGGGAATTGACTTTACTGACAAACAAGGAGTTGTTCACGTTGCCGATGACCTTACCCAGGAGGCCGATTCACCAAGGTCGTATGCTTATTGTTCGGATACAATCTGCAACTGGAAATACATAGATCAGATTCAGGGCGTTAGCACGCTTTATCACGAAGCAACTTTTATGCACGACATGTCGGCAAGGGCAGCCGAGACTTTTCATACTACATCTCTTCAGGCGGCCCAGATTGCAGAAAAAGCAGGAGCGGAGCAGTTATTACTTGGGCATTTTTCGGCCCGTTACCGCGAACTTGAACCTCTTCAGGAAGAAGCCCGAACAGTCTTTTCTAATGCTAAATTAGCATTAGAAGGTCACACCTTTACAGTGTAACCTTCACTTCTTTAGTCTTTCTTTCCTCCAAAAACAGAGAAGCTAACGTATCTTTTCGGATGAGCTTTTAAGTCGATCATTAGGTCATCGAGGTTTTTTGCTGCGTTATTCAGGTTGTTGTACAGGCTATCGTCATTTACGAGCTTTCCAATAGATCCTTCACCGTTGTTTACTTTATTGATCGCAAGCTGCATGTCCGCTACTGCTTTATCTGCGTTTCGTATCGTTTGCTCAAAGTTGGATCTGGCTACCTGATCGGTAATGTTTTCCAAATTAGCCATTATCCCAGTCACTTTCGCATTGTTGTTTTTGAAATTTGCAGAAACGGATTCCAGATTTGCAAATATGGTGGTCAGGCGGTTGCTCTGAGAACCTACCATGCCGTCAACTTTTTGAGTTGTAGCCTCAAGGGTTCGAAGAATATTGGCGATACTGGCAAAGCTCTTGTTGAAATTCTGCTGAAACTCCGGATTTATGGTATTGTTGAGAGAGGTAAGAATTGAATCAAGCCGTGCAACCATCGCCTCAGCCTTCTCCTGAACCGGCTTTACCTGTTGCATAAGGTTTTGCTGAATGTTTGCCTGTAGGGTATCTCCATTTTCTGCATACTGCTTACTGTTTCCAATATCAAACACTATCGCTTTCCCACCGAGGAGACTTGTACTTTCCAAACGCGCTATGGTATTGATCGGGATTTGATAATCGGGATTGATTTTCAGCTGCGCAACGATTTTTCCGGATTCAACCAGCGAGAGCTTGGATACACGACCAATTTGATAGCCATTTACGAAGACCGGGTTTGATACGACAAGACCTTCAACATTATCATAGGAAGCGTAAAACTCTTGTTCGCTCGAAAATACATCATTCCCCTTAAGAAAGCTGTAACCAATAACCAGCACAGCTATAGCAACTGTCGCAAGGATTCCAACTTTCGTTTCGTTAGTAATCTTCATAAATATACGGTAATATCTGTTTAATTAAGTTCCACCTGCTTCTTGTAGGCTTGAATTGCTTTTAACAAACAAGATACAATTTCGTTTTGACCATTTTCGGAGGTCATGTACTCTTCTTCCTGTGGGTTGCTTATAAAACCGATTTCCGTTAATATGGCAGGCATGCCTGCCTTCGCAAGTACGGCAAGGCTTTGTTCCTTCACTCCACGGTTTACACGCCCTGCTGCTTTATACTCATCCTGAACCAATGTCGCCAGCCGGATGCTCTGCTCACGGTAAGCATTTTTAAGCAAGGAGAAGATAATAAAACTTTCAGGATCGTTTGGATCGTAACCGTCGTAGTTGTCTTTATAGTCTTTTTCAAGGAGTATGGAAGCATTTTCTCTGATTGCAGTGTTCTGTTCCCCTAGTCTGTTAAACCCCGATACGAAAGTCTCCACACCTTTGGTTGCCGTCCGGTTTCTCATATTAAAGGGCATAGAATTACAATGTATGGATATAAAGATATCCGCCTTGATCCGGTTCGCCAAACCAATCCGTTCGTAAAGCGGAATGAACACATCTTCCTCCCGGGTATATACAACCTTAATATCGCTGTTGCTTTCAGAGATCGCTTTCCCTAGCCGAAGGGCAACCTGTAGGGCAACGTCCTTCTCTTTAGCGAACATGCCTCTTGTAGCTCCGTCTCTGCCACCATGCCCTGCATCAATTACTATTGTCTTTATACGATAAGCAGCCTTTTGAGAGTTATAGTCGAATGAAACAAGGGGAAATGCCAGTAACAAAAGGAGTAAAGCATAAATCGATCTCTTCAATGGTAATATTTTCATTAATTTTGGAGTTGTAAGAATATATTTGCAAAAGTACAATTCATTGTCAGATTTAAAATTCGTCAGAAGCCTTTTTGTGAGAAACATACACATTCTCTTTTTATTGCTGCTTAGTTTCAAACTAAGCGCCCAACCAGCATTAAACCGTCCGCCAGCAAATAGAACTGATACATCAGAAACTCGTTCTGCAGTAATTGATTCAGGGAGATCTGACTCTCTTAGAACGGATTCTACCATTAAAAAGTCTACTACAGGTCTCAATTCAGAAATTCAATACACTGCGGAAGATTCCATTCGCTTCAGTATCGACGGAAACACGATCTTTTTGTTCGGAAACGGACGTATATCATATGAAGATTTAGAACTTGATGCTGACTATATTCGCATTGATCAGAAGAATAAGATGTTGTTCGCACGAGGTATAAACGACAAATACAACGTTTACCGCGGACGCCCGATATTCAAGCAAGGGACAGACAACCCGGTGACAACAGATTCACTATTCTTTAACTTTGAAACGAAAAAAGGGACGCTGTTTGGTACGGCAACTTCCATGGACGGTGGGTTTATACAAGCACGGAAATCAAAAAAAAACGAATATAACGAGGTGTCCTTGAGACATGGTATTTACAGTACATGTAACCTTCCCGAACCGCACACACACTTTGGTATCCACATTACAAAGGGACTAATAACCGATAAACAGGTGATCAGCGGACCCGCTTATTTGGAAATTGAACATATCCCTATCCCCATCGGATTGCCTTTCGGATTTTTTCCTAAAATGAACAAAAGGGCGTCTGGTTTTCGCTTCCCAAGCTTTGGAGAAGATGCTAACCGAGGATTTTATATGCAGGGTATAGGCTGGTATCTGGGTATTAATGACTACTGGGATGCAGATATTCTGGGAACCATATACAGTAAAGGTTCCTGGGATATCAACACTGCAGCACGATACAAGGTGAATTATAAATACAGCGGAAGTGTAAACCTTAGCTTTTCTTCGATCAAAAGTCCAAACGCCATAGAAGGTACCGCTGGTAACACCGCTTCCAGGCAATTTAACGTGCAATGGTCTCACTCACAGGATCAGTCCGCCAATCCTGGAACTACTTTGAGTGCTAATGTGAACTTTGGTACAAGTTCTTATTTTCAACAAACAGCTGCTTCCGGAACCTATGACTATAACTCAATCGTCCGAAACAGTATGTCATCCAGTATCGCCTACGGACGTACATTTTTTGATGGACTCTTCAACTTTACTTCAGCTCTGAGGCATTCTCAGGATATAAGCGCTAAAACGGTAAGTCTGACACTCCCGTCTTTTAACTTGAGTATGACCACCATTAATCCGTTCGATAAGAAAGATCGGGTAGGGGAGCAGAAATGGTTTCAGCGGATTGCAGTAGGTTATACGCTGGAGGGTTCCAACACCTTTAATGGTCCGGAAGAAGGGTTGTTTAAAAAGGAAAATTTACAAAAGTTCCAGAATGGCATGCAACACAATATACCGGTCAGCTTATCCATGAATGTGCTTAAATTTTTGCAGTTTAATACTGGGGTGAATTATTCTGAACGATGGAGCTTCCAGACTGTAAGCAAGCGGTTGGGTGGTGACTCTACAGTCGTAACCGATACAATTCCTGGCTTTGCAAGAAACTACAACTATAGTCTCAACGGTGGTTTTTCTACCAAGATATATGGTATGAAGACTTTTAAAAAAGGCAATCTTGTAGCTTTGCGTCACGTCATGACACCTTCTATCAACTTCAATTATACGCCCGATTTCAGTGATCCCCGCTTTGGTTTTTATAGAGATATTGCCACGAATGGATTCGCAGTAAACGATTCCGTAAGAAGAGTTAGCCGCTATTCTCGCTTTGAAGGGACGATGTATGGTGGTCCCGGACGTGGAAGGAGCGCCTCCATAGGTTTTTCTATAGATAATAACATTGAAGCGAAAGTCAAAGCCAAGAGCGACACCAGTAACGCGTTCGAGAAAATTCCTATTATACAAGGCTTAACATTTTCGGGAAACTATAACTTCGCTGCTGACTCAATGAAGCTCTCTACTATTAGTTTCGGTGGAAGGACCGCATTCTTTAAGCAAAAGATAGGTTTGAACTTTTCCGGTAGTTTTGACCCTTATCAGGTTATAAGTGAAAATGGCTATCCGGTCAGGATCAACAAATTCATGCTCGAAGAAGGTAAGCTGGCCAGACTCACAAGTTTCTCTCTTTCAACCGACTTTAGCTTCAACTCCACCGCATTGCGGAAACGGAATGAGGAGCTAAGAGAACGTCAGGATGACCCTAACATCACACCTTCACAACAACAGGACATCCGCAATATTTTAAACAACCCGAATTACTATGTAGACTTTACAGTTCCATGGAATTTTAGTGCTGCCTACAGTTTTAACTATACAAACAACGGACTGCGCTCCTTTATAACCAACACACTTAACTTCAATGGCGATTTAAGTGTTACTCCCAAATGGAAAGTAGTATTCAACTCAGGCTATGACTTCCAGGCAAAAGAGATCAGTTTAACCCGGTTTAGCATAAACCGGGATCTGCATTGCTGGGACATGTCGTTTGGCTGGACGCCTTTCGGAAGGTACAAAAGTTACAGCTTTGACATACGCGTCAGAGCATCCATTCTTCAGGATCTCAAGCTTAGAAGAAGAAGTGCCTTACCATTAAATTATTAAGCAATGTTAGCAGAAATCATCACCATTGGAGACGAAATTCTAATTGGTCAGATCGTTGATACCAACTCCGCCTGGATTGCTGCAACATTAAATGATCACGGGATACGTATAAAGCAAATTACTTCAGTATCCGATAGCAAAGACCATATTCTGGAAGCTCTTGAAGCGGCTTCACGGCGGGCCGAACTGATTATTATTACCGGCGGGCTGGGACCTACCAAGGATGATATAACCAAAAAGACACTCGCAGATTACTTTGGCGTCGACTTCAGAAGAGACGAAGGCGCCCTGGAAAACGTGAAGCGGATCTTTGCGAAGTCAAACCGACCCCTGTTAGCAATCAACGAACAACAAGCTGACGTGCCAGATAACGCCATCGTTCTTCAAAACCAGAACGGAACGGCTCCGGGCATGTGGTTTGAGGCAGGAGAGCATGTATATGTTTCACTTCCGGGCGTTCCCTTTGAGATGAAATATCTCATCGAGGAAGAGGTATTGCCAAGAGTGAAAGTCCATTTTGATATTTCCGCCATCGTTCATCATACTATATTAACGGCTGGTCTCGGAGAGTCGTTTCTGGCGGAGGCTATATCCGATATCGAAGACAGCCTGCCGCCGCATATTCATCTGGCCTATCTGCCAAAACTAGGACAGGTCAGGCTGCGCCTGAGTGCTTATGGCTTAGACGGCGCTGCTTTAACTGCCGAGATAGAAGAGTATGTTGCAAAGATCACCGCCCGAGTTCCGGAATATGTCATCGTTAGCAAGGACATAGCGCTCGAGATGGCTGTACTGAATCTTTTAAAAGATAAGAACCTAACACTCACAGTGGCTGAAAGTTGCACGGGAGGTTTCTTGTCTCACCTGTTTACACAGCACAGTGGCGCAAGCAGCGTCTTTCTCGGCGGAGCTGTTACCTATTCGAATGTGCTTAAAGAAAAACTACTGAACGTACAGCAAGCTACTTTGCAGGCCTTCGGCGCGGTTAGTGAAGAAACGGTTATAGAGATGGCAAATGGAGCGTCGCAGAATTTTAATTCTGACTACGCCATCGCAATAAGCGGAGTCGCCGGACCAAATGGTGGAACCGAGGCTAAGCCCGTTGGTACTGTGTGGGTTGCCGTTTCCGGGAAGACCAAAACCATCAGCCGCAAGTATTCCTTTTCGGGCCGCAGAACTCAAAATATCGAACGTGCAGCGATAAATTCAATAGTATTACTGCTTAAATTAGTTAAGGAAGAACACAACTAAGTGCTAAAAAGGTGTAATTTTGCAGCTATACCCAATTACAACTCGTATGGCTCAATTTGAATTAGTTCTTCCGAAAATGGGTGAGAGTGTTGCCGAAGCTACCATTATCAAATGGTTAAAGAATCCGGGCGACACTATTCATGAAGACGAAACTATAGTCGAGATCGCAACAGATAAGGTCGACTCAGAAGTTCCCTCACCGGTTTCCGGAAAGTTAATATCGCAAACCGTAAAAGTTGATGATATTGTCAATATCGGCTCTGTAATCGCTGTGATAGAAACAGCAGATAGTGCTGTAAGCCAGAGCGAAGAGATTCCGACACCAGATCTTGTAGCTGCAGTACCTGCCCCCGAGCCTCCGGGTCTTGATCTTCTAACGGCACCTTCTGAAGGTACAGTCACTTACGAAAATTCATCCCGCTTTTATTCTCCTCTTGTTAAGAGCATCGCTGCGGAGGAGGGAATAACTCTCGAAGAGCTCGAGCACATTACCGGAACAGGCTCTGATGGACGTGTAACCAAGCAGGATATTCTGGATTACATAAAAGACCATAAGAGAAAGATCACTCAGGCATCAGCTCCGGAACCGGTCAGGAATAACAGTGCCTATAATGCGCCACCCCCTGCACAGCGGAGCAGCGTTGTGAGTGGAGGAGATGAGATCATTGAAATGGACCGTATGCGCAGGCTTATTGCAGATCATATGGTCATGAGCAAGCAGGTAGCGCCACATGTTACATCGTTCATTGAGGCTGACGTTACGAATATTGTTAAATGGCGAGAAAAGATTAAGTCTTCTTTTGAAAAACGGGAAGGCCAGAAAATAACCTTTACTCCTGTGTTTATTCAGGCAGTAGCCAGGGCCATAAAAGATATGCCAATGATCAATATCTCTGTCGAAGGTACCAAGATCATAAAAAAGAAGAACATCAATATCGGAATGGCTGCGGCACTCCCGAGTGGTAATCTTATCGTGCCGGTTATCCGGAATGCGGATCAGCTCAATTTGATTGGTCTGACAAGAGCCGTTAATGATCTGGCCGCCCGTGCACGTGTGAACAAGCTATTGCCCGATGAGGTTCAGGATGGAACGTTCACCCTTACAAATATCGGCTCATTCGGTAACGTTATGGGAGTTCCTATAATTAACCAGCCGCAGGTGGCCATAATGGCGGTGGGCGCAATCCAGAAAAAACCCGCAGTACTGGAGACTGAATTTGGCGACGTGATTGCGATCCGTCACAAAATGTTTATCTCCATGTCATATGATCACCGCGTAGTAGATGGCGCGTTGGGTGGCATGTTCATCAAACGAGTGGCTGATTATCTCGAGAATTGGGATATCAATTGTGAAATATAATTTTCATCACTTTTATTCCCCCATAAAATTGTTCTTTTTGTAAAAAGTTCAATACAATGAGATTTTATAATTTTAAATCGGCGGGATCTTTTATCGCCTGCATTACCTTCTTAGCCCTAAGCAAACCATCATTTGCACAATCTCACGGTCATGCACCTATGCAGACTGAAGAAAAGGGTTACAAAATCACTATGGCTCTCGGGCACGCACACATCCACGAAGGGATTCAGGATGGCAATGAAAAGTGGTTAATGATGCCGTCGTGGGCCTTCAACGCCGACTATGTGATAAATAAACATTGGGCACTTGGTTTGCATAACGACTTGATCCTCGAAGACTTCACAGTCGAAGAGCATCTCAATAATGAAGATCATACAGTTTTGGAACGCTCAAGACCCTTCGCAACAAAAGTCGTGGGCACTTATAAGCCGGGTTCGCATCTTGGTCTAATGTTCGGAGTCGGTGATGAAATTACAAGGGAGGAAAACCTTTTCCTTTCTATAGTCGGAGTTGACTACGGTATACATCTCAATGGGGGTTGGGAAGTAGTCGGCGAGCTGACTTATGACGTTAAATGGAAGTCTTATGACACTTGGGTGCTGGGTTTTGGCATAAGCAAATTTATCGGTAGCAGACATAGTAAGCACAAAGGCTAGTAATAGCTGCTGGTAACTAAGAACGCGGTCTGAATTACCCAGGCCGCGTTCTTAGTTTATAAAGGATCTAAGAGCTTCAGCTCCTTAAATATACAACGTTCCGAACTTCGACTTCACATCTGCTACAATTTGCTTTACTTGTTGTTCATGTGATTTCTGACATATCATGAGCGTGTTATTCGATTCCACAATGATGTAGTCATCCAAACCTTGCAAGATCACAAGCTTATCCTTGGGGACTTTCACCATACAGTTCGAGGAGTCGTACATCATGACATTTTCTGAAGGAATTACAGCATTACCCACATAATCCTTTTCGGCCAGTTCATAGACAGATGACCACGTTCCCAGATCAGACCATCCGAAGTCTGTCGGTAGCACATAAACGTTCGGTGCTTTTTCCATAATGCCATAATCAATTGAGATATTAGTGCATTGGAAGTAGGCATGATGAATAAACGCATTTTCCGCCTCAGTATTCAATTTACTAGCACCTTCCCTGAATATGTCATTCATGTCAGGTAAAAATTCATTAAGAGCGCTTAAAATCGACCGTGCCGACCATACAAAGATCCCTGCGTTCCAAAGAAAGTCACCGCTCTGAACGAAAGTCTGCGCCAGTTCGTAGTTCGGTTTTTCAGTAAAGGTTTTAACCTTATGAAAAGAATTCTCGATCGTTTGGGTGGTATATTGAATGTAGCCGTAACCTGTGTCAGGTCGTGAGGGCTTAATACCTAAGGTGATCAGGCAATTGTTCCCTGAAGCCGCCTCCAACGATAAAAGAATGTCCTTGCGGAACGCTTCCTGGTCCATGATCAGATGATCAGATGGTGACACTACGATTGCCGCATCAGGGTTTAGCAAGCTGATCTTATGACTCGCATAAGCGATGCAGGGCGCTGTATTCTTCATGATGGGTTCCCCCAGTATCTGCTCCTCTGAAATCCCGGGCAACTGTTCCTTAACAAGGGGAATGTAAATGTCGTTTGTGGCTATATAAATGTTCTCAGCCGGAATTATTTTTAAAAAGCGTTCGTACGTCTGTTGGATAAGTGTCTTTCCGGTACCAAGGATATCCAGAAATTGTTTAGGATGGGCAGACCGGCTTATAGGCCAGAACCTGCTGCCAATACCTCCTGCCATTATAATGGCATAAAAGTTCTTCATTTTAGCTCAATTGGTTAAATAATTCCTTCTCTTAATAAATCGTGTAAATGTATAATACCTTTGTAAATTCCAGCTTCTAAAACTATTAATTGTGTAATATTGTTCGCCCGCATCATCGCAAGGGCATTAACCGCGAGTTCTTCACTCTCTATTGTCCTCGGCGCATGATACATAATATCTTTGGCCTGCAGATGACCCACCGAGTCATACTTTTCCATCATTCTGCGAATATCACCGTCAGTAATAATGCCGCAGATCTCTTCTTCGAGGATGACGGTTACAGCACCTAAACGGTTTTTAGTTATTTCTATTATGACCTCTTTGATGGAAGCGTCCGGACGTACACATGGCTTTTCATTGTTGATGTAAAGATCACATACCTTCAGGTAGAGCCGCTTTCCAAGAGTACCTCCCGGATGATAGCGCGCAAAATCTGACCTGCTGAACCCTCTTGATTCCAGAAGACAGACAGCCATGATATCGCCCATTACAACCTGGGCCGTTGTGCTGGAGGTAGGCGCAAGGTTAAGCGGACAGGCTTCTTTTTCCACCGTCGTATCCAGCACCAGATCAGCATTGCGGGCCAGGTAGGAGTTCACATCTCCCACCATACCAATAAGTTTGCTGCCGGCGAGTTTTAAAAGGGGGACAAGAACCTTTATTTCTGGTGTGTTGCCACTTTTGGAGATGCAGATCACCATATCCTCATCCTGGATGATACCCAGGTCGCCATGTATCGCGTCAGCGGCATGCATGAACACCGCCGGTGTTCCCGTAGAATTGAAAGTAGCTACGATTTTTTGCGCGATAATAGCGCTTTTTCCAACTCCTGTAACAATAACGCGACCCCTCAGTTGAAGTATCGTTTCTATTATCACCACAAAGTCATTATTCAGTTTTGACAGCAATCCTGAAACTCCGTCGAGTTCAATCTGTAGTGTTCTTTCTGCTATTTCAAGTACGTTTAGTGGGGCTTCCAAGGAGATTTATTTTAGAAATAGATACATTTTAACCGCAAAAATATGTTATTTTGGGGTTAAGTTTAGGTTTTCTAAATTTTTCCGAAGAGGACGATGGAGATCAAGAAATCATTATTTGATAATTTACAGAATTTTTTTGGCTTTGATAATTTCAAAGGCGAGCAAGAAGCGATAATCACCAACATAATACAAAAAAAAGACACGTTTGTAATAATGCCTACAGGTGGCGGTAAATCAGTATGTTACCAATTGCCTGCATTAATGAGTGAAGGAACGGCCATAGTAATATCGCCGCTTATCGCCCTGATGAAGAATCAGGTAGACCAGTTGAGGGGGTTCGGGGGGACGGAAAGTATCGCACACTTCTTAAACTCTTCATTAAACAAATCCGAAATAGCGAAAGTTAAGCACGATGTTCTTAGCGGGGAAACGAAGCTACTCTACGTTGCCCCCGAGTCTTTATCGAAACAGGAGAATATCGATTTTCTCCGGCTTATAACAATATCTTTTGTGGCAGTGGATGAAGCCCACTGTATTTCTGAGTGGGGACACGATTTCAGGCCTGAGTATAGGAAAATAAGACAGGTCATCAGTAATATAGGTGACCAGATTCCCATCATAGCGCTCACAGCGACCGCTACCCCAAAGGTACAGCAGGATATTATCAAGAACCTGCAGATGACTGATTCGACGCTGTTTAAGTCGTCTTTTAATCGCCATAATCTTTATTACGAAGTACGGCCCAAGCGGAACGTCGTCAAAGAGATCATCAGATTTATCAAGTCGCATACCGGGAAGTCGGGCATTGTGTACTGTCTGAGCCGTAAAAAAGTGGAAGAGATTTCCGAGGCATTATCGCTTAACGGTATAAAGGCACTTCCATATCATGCAGGGCTGGATCCTAAAACCCGGGCCGAAACTCAGGACAAATTCCTGATGGAAGATGTCGATGTTATCGTTGCAACTATCGCATTCGGAATGGGTATCGATAAGCCGGATGTCCGTTATGTTATCCACCACGACATACCTAAAAGTATGGAAGGCTACTATCAGGAGACCGGCAGGGCCGGAAGAGATGGTGGAGAGGGTGTCTGTGTAGCGTTCTATTCTGAAAAGGACATCGACAAGCTGGCTAAGTTTATGAAAGATAAACCCGTTTCTGAACGTGAGATCGGTACGCAGATCCTCAAAGAGGTGATAGATTATGCGGAGTCCGCCGTATGCAGAAGAAAGCAGATCCTTCATTACTTCGGAGAGAACTTTGATGAGGCCGGCTGTGGATCTATGTGTGACAACTGCAGAGCAGAGCGCACCCACTTTGATGCGACAGAAAAGCTCAAAACTACGCTTATTATGATACGTGAGTTAGGAGAGAAGTTCGACGATCTTCATCTTCTGAATATCTTCATGGGTATTGATACATCTCAAGTCAGCGCCTATCAGCACAACAAGCTGCCTTATTTTGGAAGTGGTAAAGCCGATGGTTTGCTGTTCTGGAAATCCTTGTTACGCCAGGCTCTCCTGAATAACTACTTGTCAAAAGATATCGACAACTATGGCTTGTTGCGACTGACAAAATCCGGAAGTGGTTTTATAGATAACCCTCATTCGCTCAAGTTTGTGATGAACCGCGAAATGGGATCAACAGAAGATGACCGGGATGACGCTGTTCAGCAGAACGGAGGAGCCCTCGATACAGAGCTTTTCAAAATGCTCAAAGATCTCTGTAAGAAAATAGGTAAAGAAAAAGGCCTGCCTCCGTATGTCATATTTCAGGACCCCTCGTTGGAGGAGATGTGTACGCACTACCCGGTTTCCATTGAAGAGCTGAAGCAGATTCAAGGCGTAGGCGCGGGAAAAGCGCTTAAGTTTGGTGCACCTTTCGTAAAGCTGATCAGTAAATACGTTGAAGAAAATGAAATTGACCGACCGGTCGACCTGATCATAAAAAGTGCTGCAAATAAGTCGGCCCTCAAGGTTTCAATAATACAAAATATCGATCGTCACATAGCACTTGACGACATCGCATCCTCAAAAGGTATATCATATGAAGATATTCTACGGGAGGTCGAGTCCATCGTCAATTCAGGTACAAAGCTTAATCTAAACTATTACATCGATGAGATGATAGATGAAGACAGACAGGATGAGGCTTTCGATTACTTCAGGTCGTCCGAAGTTGATTCAATAGACATCGCATTGAAAGAACTTGGATCCGACGATTATACTCGTGAGGAACTGCAGCTCATGCGAATCAAATTTTTATCAGAATTAGGAAACTAATGATCAATCAAATTCCAGGTATTAAACATACCGATACCAATAACTTTTTCCTTATGGCTGGTCCCTGCGCTATTGAAGGGGAGCAAATGGCCATGAAGATAGCTGAGCGGATAGTTAACATTACCGACAGGCTGGGCATCCCCTTTATCTTCAAAGGCTCATACAGGAAAGCAAACAGATCCAGAGTCGATTCTTTTACCGGAATAGGTGATGAGAAAGCGCTGAAGATACTGTCTAAGGTTGGCAATGAATTCGGTATTCCCACTGTTACAGATATTCACGAAAGTAATGAGGCAGCAATGGCTGCCTGTTATGTTGACGTCTTGCAGATTCCTGCGTTCTTGTGCCGGCAGACCGACTTGCTCGTTGCTGCGGCTAAAACAGGTAAGTTTATCAATATTAAGAAAGGACAGTTCCTGTCGGCAAGCTCTATGTCCTTTGCAGTAGACAAGGTCAGAGATTCCGGTAATTCACAAGTGATCCTGACAGACAGGGGAAATACCTTTGGATATCAGGATCTCATTGTTGATTTCAGGGGAATTCCCGAAATGCGCTCTTTTGACGTGCCTGTTGTGATGGATTGTACGCATTCCCTCCAGCAACCGAACCAACCGAACGGTGTTACCGGTGGTAAGCCCGGACTGATTGAAACCATCGCTAAAGCAGCGATTGCAGTGGGAGCAGACGGACTGTTCATCGAAACCCATCCTGATCCTTTGAATGCAAAGTCAGACGGTGCTAATATGCTCCATCTGGATTCTTTGGAACAACTCCTCGAGAAACTTGTACGGATCAGGCAGGCGCTTTAAGCCATCCTTACCGCAAACGATAAAATATTCGACATCAGCTTTAACCTTAAATAAGTACACTACATATGACAGAGGAAATTCTGGCGAAATATGATCTGGTTATCGGACTTGAAATCCATGCGCAGCTCTTAACAAACAGCAAGATCTTCTCATCGGATCCTGCATCTTTTGGTGCCGGTCCCAATGAGCATACCAGCATCATTTCGGTTGGTTTACCTGGAACACTGCCAAAGATCAATGAGAAGGTGGTGGCGTACGCCGTGAAAATGGGATGGGCAACGAATTGCACCATCAATAAGTACAATCGCTTCGACCGCAAAAACTATTTCTACGCAGATCTTCCAAAAGGATATCAGATCACCCAGGACGAGATTCCTGTCTGTCAGCGTGGATATATAACAATCCGGTTAAAGGATGGTACAGAAAAAGACATCAGGATCAACCGGATCCACATGGAAGAAGATGCCGGTAAGAGTATGCACGACAAAGACAGCACGTACTCGCTTATCGATCTGAACAGAGCTGGCGTCCCTCTTATAGAAATTGTTTCAGAACCCGACCTGCGATCAGCAGAAGCAGCAGCGGCTTATATGTCTGAAATTCGCAAGATCCTCAGATACCTGGGCGTGTGCGATGGTAATATGGAGGAGGGAAGCTTACGCTGCGATGCCAATATTTCCGTTCGCCTGAAAGGTTCGGAAGAATACGGAGCGCGATGCGAAGTAAAGAACCTTAATTCCATCCGCAATCTGCAAAGGGCCATCAATTACGAATTCAAAAGACAGGTGAAACTGGTTGAACAGGGAGAGCATATTGAGCAAAATACTTTGAATTTTGACGCAGCAACCGGAATAACGTCTGTTCTCCGTTCTAAGGAAATGGCAAACGACTACCGGTATTTCCCTGAGCCTGACCTTCCACCTCTCGAATTATCCGAGGAATGGATCCAGCAACTTAAAAGCGAACTCCCTGAGCTGCCTGAACAGAGAATTAAGCGATATTCAGAAGAGTTCTCATTGTCGCATTATGACGCTTCTTTATTAACATCGGATAAGACGGTAGCTGACTTTTTTGAGCAACTTGTTACCCAAACGCCTCACTATAAGGCTGCAGCTAACTGGATAAATGGCCCTCTTCTGTCCTATGTTAACGAGAATGGGAAAGATTTTTCCGTTCTGCAGCCGTTTGCCACTCAAATCGCAGAAATAATAGCACTCGTTGAGTCATCAAAGATCAATAATACGGCCGCTATTCAGCAATTGTTTCCCGCACTTGTTTCAGGAAACGGTAAGTCGGTCAGTCAGCTCGTTCAGGAACTCAACCTGATCATCGACACTGACGATAGCGGGCTTATCGGCTTCATAGAAGAAGCAGTTGGCAAGTATCCCGGTAAGGTGTCTGAATACCATAAAGGTAAAAGGGGCGTTTTAGGTTTGTTCATGGGTGAGATCATGAAGATCTCAAAGGGTAAAATAGATCCAAAAACTGCGAATAAACTTCTTATAGAAAAATTAGAATCTTTAAAGTGAATAGAATACTAGTACTCCTTGTTGCTTTGACCTTAGCTCTGTCTGCGTGTCAGAATAAAACTGCTTTTACAATCGACGGAACTCTTCAGAATGCAGGAAGCCTCAACAAAGTACGTATCTACAAGGGGAACGATCTTGTAGATTCAGCCGTTGTAAATGAGAAGGGCGAGTTCCGGTTTCGGGTTCCTTCTCCGGAGCCTGATTTCTTCTACATCGTTGCTGATGCAAAGAATTATCTGCTACTCGCACAGAACGGTGACAAGCTCAAGTTCAGTGCCGACTATGCCAGTTCTGTCGGCGATTATGAAATTGAAGGTTCGGCAGATGCAGAAAAGCTCAAGGAACTGAACAAGATCAACAGCAAATACGGGAAGGTATTCATCGATCTGAAGACGGAACTAGACCGACGCTCATCCGCCAACCCTGCCGATCGCGAAGCGATTATGCAGGAACTCAGCCCAAAATTCGATGATAATATGAAAGCCTTTGGTATTGAGGTTCTTTCATTCGCAGAGGGGAATAAAGATAATCTTGCAGGTTTTTATGCCATGAGCATGCTCGATCCGGTAGAATACGAAGAACCGCTACTGTCTTATGCAGAAAGCTTGAAAGGTAAGTTTCCAACCAACAAGCCTGTACAGGACTTCATCGCAAAGATGAACAAGGTCAAACCAATTGCCAAGGGGCAGCCGGCTATCGACTTCCAGGGTACGGCACCTAACGGGCATATCGTGAAGCTGTCTGATTTTAAAGGAAAATACGTTTTGCTCGACTTCTGGGCATCATGGTGCGGACCGTGCCGACAAGAGAATCCTAACATCGTTAAGCAGTACAATGTCTTCAAAGACAAGAACTTTACTGTGTTTGGTGTTTCACTGGACGGCGATCGTGCCGATTGGGTAAAAGCGATTAAAGATGATAGGCTTGACTGGCCACATGTATCAGAGCTTAACCAATGGAACAGTGAGGCTGCCAGGCAATATCAGGTATCGGCAATCCCTGCCTCATTCCTAATCGATCCTTCTGGCAAGATTATCGCTAAAAACCTGCGAGGCGAGGCACTTGAAGAATTTCTGAAGAAAACATTAAATTGAGCTCAAGAACCTGTTAAGATATCCACCGTGTTAACAATAACTTAATATTGTATTAACTTTGAGGTATCCTATTCCTGCTACATTAGCACTGTAATCGAAAATCATGAGTTCAGCAAAACAAAAAATTCTAATCGTTGATGACGAACCAGACATCCGGGAGCTAATAGAATATAATCTCAAAAAGGAAGGCTATTTGGTTTACACAGCCAGTAACGGTCAGGAGGGAATAAACGAGGCAAAACGAGTTCATCCGGATCTTATCATTCTTGATGTTATGATGCCAAAGATGGATGGTATCGAAGCTTGCCGGGTAATGCGGTCGATGAACGACTTCAAGTCTACGTTCATGGTATTTCTTACCGCCCGTAGCGAAGAATATTCAGAGATTGCAGGCTTTAATGTAGGTGCAGATGATTACATCGCCAAGCCGATTAAATCGCGTGCACTGGTTAGTCGTATAAACGCTATCCTCAGGAGGAACAATCAAACTGAAGACGTTGTAGAGAACAAGATTGAAATAGGTGATCTTGTTATAGACCGCGAAACATATCTTGTTTATCAGCGCGGAGAGCGCATTTCTCTTGCTAAAAAGGAGTTTGAACTACTTTATTTACTCGCATCAAAACCAGGGAAAGTTTACACGAGAGAAGTTATTCTGAAAAATATATGGGAAGACTCTGTTGTAGTAACAAATCGCACTATAGACGTACATATCCGCAAGGTTCGCGAAAAACTGGGCGATAACTACATTTCCACTGTTAAAGGTGTGGGCTATAAATTTGATATTTAAAAATGGATGATCAAGCATGAGATCATAAGTTGCGAACGCTGCTCTGCCCGGATCGAATGCAGGTCGAATGCCTATACAAGGTGTCAGTGCAGTACCGTGCAGTTAACTCCGGACGAAATCGAGTTTATTGGCGAGAGCCATGATGGATGCCTCTGCGCTTCCTGCTTACTTGAGTTAAAGAACTTCTACCAGAAGTCACAATCCCGAGTAGGAGCATAGCTGCAAATGATCTTAAAAAAGAAAAGCCGGATAATTATTTTATCCGGCTTTTTGCTATCTGTAGAACAGATAAATATCTTACTTGGCCTGAGCTTCGATCTGAGCAAGAACAGCATTGTTCTTAGCAACCTGGCTAGAAGCAGATTCCTGAGAGCGGCTTCCTTTCTCAATATTACGGCCAATCTTTAGAAATTGAACTTCAAGGCGTGAAACCGTTTTGTTTTTTCTATCTTTTCTCTTTAAACGTGTAACTCCCATTGTCTTTTTTTTAATTTTTTTAATTCCTGTGAGGTCGGAAGCGGATTCGAACCGCTGTAGAAGGTTTTGCAGACCTCTGCCTAGCCACTCGGCCATCCGACCCTTTGTAGGGAGTGCAAAAATAATAATTTATTGGTAGTCCACAACAATTATTTGCAAAGAATTTAAAATCCCTGTCTTTTTATTTCTGAACAGATAATAGAGGCTGAAACCGCCACGTTCAGAGATTCTGCGCTGCCAAATCTGGGAATCGTGATCTTATCTGTTATTAATTCTATTACACTGTCAGAAATCCCCTTTCCCTCGTTACCTAAAACAATTAATCCCGGTTGGCCGAATCCCGTCGTGTAAACAGAGTTCCCTTCCAATAACGCACCATATACCGGTAACCGCATCTCCCCGATAAAGGATAGAAGATTTGTATAATGCACAGATAGTCTAGACAGGGATCCCATAGACGCCTGTACCACCTTAGGGTTAAACGCCTCGACTGTATCCTCGGAGCAAACGATCTGAGAGAAGCCAAACCAGTCCGCAGTGCGTATGATCGTTCCCAGGTTCCCTGGATCCTGAATCCCATCAAGGACCAAAGTGTACTTATCCAGAAAACTTTCTGATCTTAACGGGGTTTTCTCAGGAATCCTTATAATTGCAAGAGCATCCTGAGGCGTATTAAGCGTACTGATCTTTTTAAGTTCTGATTCGCTTATTTCGTGTAGTTTAATGCTGGGGGACAAGTCGTTAAACTTTTCAAGGGATGAGCCTGCGCAATAAATTGAATCTACCTGATAGTTCGAATTAATGAATTCAGAAATCGATTTAATGCCTTCTACCAGAAATAGACCTCGGTCCTTTCTGTTTTTTTTTAAGTGTAATGCATTTACAAAACTGATTTGAGATTTTGAAAGCATATAAAGATTACGTTGTTGTTTTATTGCGTGCAAGTATACTGTTTTTAACAGTTATTTTATCAGGATGTTCCGCCACCAGGTATCTGAACGATGATCAGGCACTTATTAAGGATGTTAAGCTGAAGGGGATTGATAAGAACTTTTCCGAAAATGCATATCAGTATGTACAGCAAGATATAAGGCCCAATTCGAGAATAAATCTCGCTCTGTATAATATGTTTAACACGAAAGACGGTAAATACAGATCCGATCGTATTAAAAACATTGGCGAAGCACCCCGGCTTCTCGACAGTTCGCTCGTAGATATCTCAAGTCGCGAAATACAGAAATTTCTTGCGTACAAGAGCTTCTTTAATGCAACGGTGACCAGCGATATAAGGGTGAAAAATAAAAAGGCCTATATCACTTTCGTGGCAGAGCCGGGACCTTCTTTCAAGGTCCGTAACGTCAATCACGCTATATCAGATAGTGCAGTACGCGACTTGTACGTCAAAAACCGAGAAAACTTCACAAAGCTTCATTCCGGAAATCGTTACGACGTCGACTCCATTATGTATGAGATCAATAGCATATTCACCTTGATGAAGTCCAACGGGTACTATGACTTTCTTAAGCCGTATATACATGTGGATGCAGACAGCACGCTTCTTTCCAGCCAGGTAGATCTGAAACTCAACGTCTTCAATCCACCCGGAAAGATGGCACACAAGGTCTATCATTTGAAGAATACCAATATTGACATCAGAAACAGCAACATCCGTTTTGGCAGAATACCGCCGGATAGCGCTATGGTGGACTCACAATATTATTTCAGGGATTACTCACACCGCTTTAAATTTGATAAGCTAACCCGATACATCTTCCTGAATAAGGGCGAAAAGTACAGCGTAGCGAATGAGAACCTGACGTATGACCGCTTGTACGAACTGAACGTCTTCCGTAATATCAAGATAGAATACGAAAAAGATCCTGACAGTATACATTTGAATTCCCGGATGGAGATTACTCCGCTTAAACGAAACAGTAATAGGGTAGAAGGAGAATATACCTTCAACTCGGGCAGAAACGGCTTCAATGTTGGAAATACTTATACGAACCGTAATTTATTCGGAGGAGCTGAACGATTGGATGTTAAATTTCGGTATGGTATTCTTTTTGATTCCCGTGATAATAAGCTCTTCAGCAGTGTATTTAACCGTGACCTGCAGATAGGCGCGAACCTGATTATTCCCCGAATTGTAGCACCCTTTAAAGTGAGGGAAAACTATAGAGCCGGCCTTCCTCATACTACGATTTCCAGTAGTATGCAGATATTTGATCAACCCGGAGCGTTTAGGAACCGGTTATTCATCAACTCAATAAGCTATGACTGGACCCAGAGCAGGAGCAGGTTGCACAGCTTCACTCCAATTAATATTGAGTACAGAGATGGAAGACTTGACGCAGCATTCAGAGACAGTTTGGAAACAAGTGGAAATCTTCTTTATGTGCGGACGAATGACCGGCGTTTTCTTAATCTTGGTTCACAGTACAATTTTACACTTAATGCACAAAAGCTTAATACCTACGATAACTTCATTTATTTCAGAGGATTTTTCGACGTAGGCGGAAACTCTCTGGGATTGCTAGCAAACGTTTTCAACTTTGAACGCGACGATAGGGGGGACCGCAAATTTATGGGACTTCCTTACCTGCAGTATGCGAAAACGGAAATTGATCTGCGGTTTTACAAATCTCTTGGTGCCGAGCGTCAGTTTGTTGCGCGTATTAACCCTGGAGTAGCACTGCCCTACGGAAATTCCGAAGAGCTACCTTTTGAACGCAATTTTTTCGCAGGTGGGTCCAGCGGAGTAAGAGCGTGGCAAGCAAGAACGCTTGGTCCTGGGAATTACAATAGAAGTGTAATCAATGGCGAAGAAACACGAAAGAACCTGACATATCTTGATCAATATGGCGAAATTAAATTTGAAGGAAACCTGGAGTACCGCTTCAAGCTGATGAACAATTTTTTTGGATCCAAGCTGAAGGGTGCAACATTCGTTGACTACGGAAACGTATGGAGACTGGAAGACAAGGAACTTGTTCCAGGCGGTAAATTTGAGTTCGACAAATTCTTTGATCAGCTAGCTCTAGGCGCAGGTGCCGGCTTACGATTCGACCTTCAGTATTTCGTCTTCCGGTTCGACGTCGGTGCTAAAATAAAAGATCCGCAATTTACCGGGTCAGATAACTGGGTTGTTAAACACCTGTTCAGCAGTGACGCGCGACGGGAGTTCAAGGAAGCCTATATCGAAACCAACTCGCCAGACCGATACCGCTTTCTGCAGTATAATTTTGGAATAGGGATGCCATTTTAAGATCGCATAGCGTCTGTTACCAATTATAACAAAGCGTTCTTCAATCCGTCAAAGATCGTTTCGAAGATCGTAGGTATACCCAATCCCTGATTAGAATTAAACACCAGAAGCAAAATCAGAATAATAACTGCAAAAACAATAAACTTCCTGAATATCCCCGCAATGACGACCAGGGCCAAGGGTATAATGATCAGCATCATCCAGTTGATCTTTATCGGATTAATTCCGGCCTCCTTCTTCAATACATAGTAAAGTTTGGCGGGAGTTGCCGTTTCATTCTTGTGCTTCAGGTACACAAAAGTTGATTTCTCAATTTGCTGAGGAGCGATGGCAACACCTTCATTAAATTTTAGTTCCTGCTTAAAACCGTTGATAGTAAAAACGAAAGTTCCGTTCACCGTTTCTTTAGGTACCTCATTCTCGTCGGCAGCTATAATGGCCAGCTTATCGTTTTTAAGGAGATTTTCCTTAACGATGAAGTTCGTTATCGAGTCGGTTCCTGACTGCGCCATGCTGTTGAAACCGGTCAAAACGAATAATATTGAAAGTAGTACTCTAAATTTGATCATCATTTGCTGCAAAGTAAGCCAGCACAAATATAAACAGCGGCGTTCATAAACAAGAAGAGCCCCCAAAACATAATTTTGAGGGCTCTGAAGAATTAATCATTAAGTTAAAAAGAGTCTATCCCCGTGGGTTTAGAAAGCATAACCTACAGAGAAAGAAAGAACACGGTTTGTTGTTTTTCCGTTATCACCGTCGCCGGTTGGACGTAGATCTGAAAGACCAAGACCATAACCAGCACCGATGTTAAATCCACTGTTTAACTGGAAACCGGCTAAAAAGTTAACTCCAAAGTCGGTTCCTTTGTAATCGTCATCGTTATCAGAACCGAAATTAAGATCCCGATCTCCTTCTACGCCAAAACCACCAATGTTTCCGGAACCTTTTCTCTCTCCAGAGATGGCGAAGGCTGCATAAGGACCAGCGCCGAGGTAGAAGTTAGTACCAGTCGTTCCTAATGGAATTTTTCCGACAAGGTTCACCGGAATTTCAGCATACATGGTGTTGTCTTTCACTTCTCCCGCAGCTGCACTTCCTGTACGTTCTAATTTACCACCTTTTCCCTGTAAGGAGATACCGGGCTGAACAGATAACCCATTTGCTACCGGAACATCCGCATAACCTGTTATACTGAAGTTAGTTGTTGATTGTGATTCCCAATCCTCACCATTCGTATTATTAATATGCACCTTTGGAAGGTTTACACCCACTTTTAAACCATATTTTACCGGAGGTAAAGACTGAGCAAATGCAGCACCTCCCACTAGGAATCCGGCTGCTAGTAAAGCTATTTTTTTCATGTTTTCTACTTTTTAATTTTTAAGTATGTGGTGGGATATAGACAAATCCTAAGCCCAAATGCTTAAAAATTAAAAGGTAGTTAATAATGAGCGTCTTAGTTAATACAAGGTTGATTTAAAGCAAATAATCTGTTTTGTTTGGTAGTCATTTCTGTATTAAATATGATACAGATCAGAGCGAACTTGTAGAAAAAGTATCACCCGAACGAATATCACCCGTCTCATAGCCTCGCTTAAACCACCGCATGCGCTGCTCAGAAGTTCCGTGAGTGAAGGCGTCGGGCACAACATAACCCTGAGCCTGCATCTGCATGCGATCGTCGCCAATCGCATTCGCCGCCTTTAAAGCCTCTTCAATATCTCCTGCATCCAACAGGTCTTTCCTTTGCGTATGGTGGGCCCATACTCCTGCGAGAAAGTCGGCTTGTAATTCAAGTCGCACAGAAAGGGCGTTCAATTCTTCATCACTCACTTTACCCCTCATACGGTCTACCTTGTCCGTTGTACCCAGCAAATGCTGAATGTGATGCCCGACTTCGTGCGCAATAACATAAGCCATCGCAAAGTCGCCGGGAGCACCAAAACGATTCTGAAGCTCGTCATAGAAACTAAGGTCAATGTACACTTTGCTATCGGCTGGACAATAAAAGGGACCTGTAGATGAACTTGCCGCGCCACATCCTGATCTTACCTGAGCACTGAAGAGCGTAAGCACCGGCTTCTGGTACTGAAGGTTCTGAGCCGTGAATACACTGTCCCATACATCCTCAGTTTCCGCCAGAACCACTGCAACAAAATGAGAATTCGGATCATCCTTTATTTCTGTGCTAAGTTCCGTTCCCTGAGAGGAAGATCCACCCTGCTGAGCCATGCCAATAAGCTCGAGAGGATTTTGCCCGGTTAGTAGTGCAAACACAACTGCAATAACAGCAGCAAGTCCGCCACCAACAGCGAGCCCGCCTCTGCCGCTCCTTCTATCTTCTACATTTCCGCTTTCGCGTCTGCCCATCCATTTCATAATGTTTTCTTTTTATATTGAGCTGAACAACAGGCTGAAGCAATGGTTTGTGTGTTTGTGTCATATGTGAGGATCAATCGTTGCCCGTTTGGGGAATATTTTCCCTGATTTATTTTCAAGTGAGTATGTGAAACTGCTGAGAAGTGCTAATGCTAGATTGTATAAGCTGTGAATAATATTGGCACACATGTTGCATTTCTTGGGATATTCACTTAAATATTTATGAAGAGATTTTTATTGTTAGCTGTTTCTGTTCTCACCTTAACAGCTGTGTCATGTAAGAAGGATGATGTGACGTCAGAGGGGGACTCAGGATCTACCGGCGAAATAACTGTACCTTCTTCATTTGATTGGGGGACTTCCAGGGATGTGAGTTTTAGCATATCAGTCACTGATTCCCGTTTTGCAAATAAAATTCATGTAGTGTCAATTTATGCTGGCGATCCTGAAGTTGGTGGCGAATTGCTCTCTAAGGGTAGTGCAACTTTGACAAGTTCCTTCAATACTAAGATCTACCTGCCAGCGACGGTCTCAGAGGTTTACATAGTCAAAACAGCCCCTGATGGTTCTAAAGTTACCAATAAAGCAACTATTACCTCTACAGAGGTGTCACTGGCGGTTGGAGCTACTTCGGTAGCTACGTCTATGAGAACTCTTTCTGCTACAGGTTTCACAACCTCTGCCGTACCAGAAGCCAGTCCGGATTGTGCAGCAGGTGACGGAGTAACTCCGATAACAGCTACGACTTACGACCTTACAGTTCAGAATAACCGTGTTTATTCAGTAACCGCAAGCAATGTGACTGTCGGATTGGGTTGGGGACATAGTGGAACGCTTTATATCTGCGGAAAAAATGTGACATTGTCAGGTGGGAATATGAACGGGTTAAATATCATCATTACCAGTGCCGGAAGTGCTACTATTAACGGTGTGCAATGGAATGCCACAGCATCAATTAAAAACTTTGGGGCGCTTACAATTAAAGGAGATCAGTGGAATACCCAGGTTATTGGAACACTTTATAATGCAGGAACGCTAACTGCTGAATACCTTACATTAAAAAATGGTACCTCGACCAACTTCGGAACGATAACTTCTAGCAAAGGAATCTGGGCAGACGTTCAGAGCACCTTTACTAATCATGGAACGGTTAACTCTCTTGGTACATTTAACGCAGAGAATGGCGGCCGCGTTATCAATCACAGCATCTTCAAGATAGCTGGCGTGTTTACGATCGGAGCCAGACCATCAAAGTTCGAGAACTATGGAACGTTCACTAGTTCAAACGGTAATATCGTGATGAACTCTGACGCTGTCATCACCAATTCAGGAACTTTCATTGCAGAAAACTCTCATCTTGAATTTGCGGGTGAATTTACTAATAACAGAGGTGAGATAAGAGTGAAGAGCCTTACAGCCCAGAGCGGAACTTTTACTAATCGCTGTAAGCTTACTGTGTTAACAGACTTTTCATTGAATGGAGCAACAATGAATAACGAATCCTTCATTGATGTAAAGGGTAATACAAATATGACCTCAAACATGACCTTGACCGCCAGGGCTATGTTCAGAACAAATAATCTGCTTGGTACTACGAATACTGTAAGTGGTCCTTCCAGCGGTACCGAATGGGCACTGTTCAGAATTGAAGGAACTTCAGCAGATGCTGTTGAGGGGGCTGGTGGGATCTTCACAGGGCAGGTGCTTTATTGTGATAGTAAGCGTACACTCACCGCGAGACATTTCAGCAATTCAGCAAAAAACGGCTGTGATATCTATATTCCCGCAGGTGAGTGTAGTGAAGGATATGGCGTGGATCCTAACCCTTCGCTGCCCGATACAGATAAAGATGGCGTCATAGACATTGAAGATGACTATCCTACAGACCCGACAAGGGCGTATAAAAATCGTCAGATTAACTATGATAATGGAGGCTCTACTATAGCATTCGAAGACAAATGGCCTTATCAGGGAGACTATGACATGAATGACGTTGTAATTAGCTATCGTTACGAGATAGGGACAAGTGCAGCTAATCAGGTTGTCTCAGTAGATGCTAACTTCAAGCTTATAGCAACTGGTGGAGAATACAAAAATGGTGCAGGTATTCAGTTCAATATTCCAAAGGATAACCTGGTGAGTATTTCCGGTGCTGAAGCTGAAGCAAATCAGGATAGTCTTGTTGTTATTCTTTTCAAGAACAGCCGTGAAGAGCAGGTAAATTGGAATACATCAAATACTACAATAGCTGATAGCAAGTCTTACACCGTGGCGTTTAGAATTAAGAACGGTCCAACGATCGAAAAATTCGGAGTGGGCAACTATAACTTGTTTATCTGGAATAATACAGGGGGATTTGGCCGAGGATACGAGACCCATTTACCAGGTCGTCAGCCGACAAAACTTGCCGACCGTTCTTTGTTTGGTACAGGGGACGATAACACGACAGCTGCAAAGCCATACTACAGCAAGTCAGGTATGACATGGGCACTTGAGATTCCGGTTTCAAACTTTGCTTATCCTCTTGAAAAAACGGATATAACGCTTGCATACCGGAAGTTTGCAGACTGGGCGAAATCCGGAGGGAGATTGGAGACTGAGTGGTATAAGAAAACCTCAAGTGACTACCTCAACCAGGAGCTGATCTTCAAAAAATAATATTCTTTAAATTTTATCTCTTTTTAATACCCTTCGCGATACCCGCGAAGGGTATTTTTATTTCGTAACCCGCAGCTTTCGAATGATCTGATCTTTGTCAATACTGATTTAATAATAATCAACCGCACAGCTATATTTTCATCACCTAAAATTGACATCCATTGTTGTTAATGAATTTTTATACTCATATTGATGTGAGAATATTAAAATATCTCTTAAAGTGTTGATAATGACCAGTGTCACTTGATTATTGATTTCCGGATGCTTACATTTGAAGTAAAGAGGAGGCATTATGATCGAGTTCTTTATATTTTCCATGTGCATAATATATTTTATGTGGGAATTCAACCATGAGTAAGCACACTGTTGCTTAGAGCCTGAAGAGCACCTATTCTGTAATTCGACAGGAAAAACTTAAGTTTGCCCTTTCAATTACTTGAATGCTGGATATTTTATACAGGGATGAGTACCTCATCGCCGTCAATAAACCCCATGGGCTGCTGGTACACAGGTCTCCCATAGCAATGGATGTACAGGAGTTTGCCCTTCAGATCCTTCGTGACCAGATTAATCACTATGTGAATCCCGTGCATCGCCTGGACAGAAAAACAGGCGGCGTATTGCTGTTTGCGCTGAACAAAGAAGCGGAGATTGCCATGCACAAACAGTTCCAGGAAAATAAGGTAAGAAAGAAGTACCTCGCCATAGTGAGAGGGCATACCCCCCATCAGGAAGAGATTGATTATCCTCTCAAAAAGGAAAATGGTGCTATGCAAGAAGCGTTGACTTTATATAAGACGCTTGAGAGGGCTGAAATTGACGTTGCCTTTGGTGCACATCAAACCTCCAGATATTCATTGGTCGAAGCTTCTCCGCAAACAGGACGAATGCACCAGCTCCGCAAACACTTTAGTCACATCTTTCATCCCATAATCGGCGACAGAAAGCATGGTTGTAACAAGCAAAACAAATTCTTCAAGGAGACCTGGGAAATGACCACCATGTTACTGCATGCATCCAGTCTTTGGTTCAATCATCCCATTAGTCAAAAAGAAATCCTCATCGAGGCACCTCTTCAACCCGAATTTAAACGTGTTATGGGGTTAATGTCGTGGGATATTAGCTCCTATGATGTTCCGCAAGGGATAAAGTTGTAAATTTGTCGTTTCTCGTTTAAAAAATTAAGTATTGTGTGGTTAGAAAAGATTAAGCTTAGTAAGCAGCTGGTAAGATCGGTAACGGAAGCCGGATATCTGGTGCCTAAAGAAATTCAGCTCCGGACGATGTCCCGAATTATTGGCGGGCAGGATATTATTGCCGTCGGACCCGAAGGCTGTGGTAAAACGACCACCTATATACTCGGTGTTTTGATGCGGCTTAAGCAAACGCCTGAAATAGCACCTCGAGCCCTTATTCTTGTCCCCGATAAGGAACGAGTAGAGGCCGTTGTGGAACAAATTAACCTGCTGAACAAAAATAAGTCTCTCCGCATTGTGAGCCTGACTCCCGGTTCCGGCATGGAGGCGGAGCTCGACGAACTGGCTGATGGAGCAGATATTATAGTAGCTACTCCCGATCGCGCAAGAGCAATCTACCTGAAGCTGGCTCTGGACCTGAATAAGATCCAGATGTTTGTGGTCGATGATGCTGAGCTGATCGTGAAGCAGGGACTGCAATTACCGGTAAATGAGCTCGCAAACAGCATCATTAAGTGCCAGCGACTGGTCTTTGCTGAAGTTATGCACTCCAGGATCGAGCAAATGATTGAGCCCTTTATGCGAGATCCCAGTTTCATAGAAGTGGAAGAAGAAGTTGAGCCTGTCGCAGAGATCTATCCACAGGAACTATATAACGTTCCCAACTTCAGAACCAAGTTGAACCTTCTGAATGTTCTCATTCGGGAATCTGACTTACCGAAGACGGTAGTTTTTGTCAATACGCGTCTTACAGCAGAGAAAGTTTATAATAGCCTGTTTTCAAAAGTTAGGCTTAAGTCAGCCATACTGAATCCGGTTTTTTTTGAGTCGCGAGGGGTAAGTTCAATTGATGATTTCTACGATTCTGAAGAATTGGAGACCCTTATCGTGGCTAATGAGCTTATCGCTCCTGTCAATCTCCGTGGAATAGATCGCATCATTCATTTGGAGCCGCCAGTGGAAAAGGAAACGTTTATTTCCAGAGTGATTAAGGACCAGGACGAAGAAATCGATGCGTTATCAGTAGTATTTTCAACAGACATCGAACTTGCCGATGTAAGGAAGATAGAGCTGGCCCTGGGTTACAAGTTTCCTCTGGTGCCATTGCCCGAAGGAGTGGTGGTAGATGTCGAAAGCAAACCGAAGGCTAAAGCTAAGCGCAAGACGGAAGAAGAACCGGCCAGGGGCGAAGCGTTTCACGAAAAAAAGGATAAGAACAGTAAAGATTACAACATAGGCGCAGGCAAGAAAGCCAAGTTGGACAGAAAGAGAAAACATAGTTAACAAAATGATGCAAGAGCCGTTTGATATTAAAATAGGGGAGGTTGAATACGCCGTATTTCCTGAAGAAAACGATACTTATACCATCTTTAAAGATGGCGTTGAATATGTTAAAATACAGAAAGATACCGAGCAGCTTTGGCTGAAGCTTGACAGTGAAACCGATCTTCCTCTCTTTTCTGAAGACGAGGAGGTCCGCCTGATCGGTCAGCAGATTAGCACTTACCTCGGAGAATAAAAAAAGCCTGTCCTAATGCATTATATCGTAGGCCAGGCTTTTTTATTTAGGAAGAAACATATTTCAGTCCCGCGATCGAAGCAATCAACGTTGTTAGGAAAAATACTCTGCCTACAGTTGCCGGCTCTTTAAATACGATGATCCCCACCAGAACAGTTCCAACCGCACCAACTCCCGTCCATACAGCATAAGCCGTTCCTATTGGTAGCGTTTGAGTCGCTTTTATGAGTAGCAACATGCTGATAGTCAAGCATACAATAAATCCCGTTCCCCACAGAATGGCAGTATTACCGCTTGTCTCCTTCATTTTTCCAAGGCAGGAAGCAAACCCAACTTCAAAAAGTCCGGCTATAATGAGAATGATCCAATTCATTTATCTGATAATTTCCTGCAAAGATGGAAAATTATCTACCACCTTTTAATCTGTTTTATTACTTTGCTGAGTTCGCTGGCAATTTCACGATGTTCTTCCAAGTCAGGATGCTCACCGCAGCCTTTGTAAAACCTTTTGCTAAAGGCGTAACTGTACACATTATTGTCACCTTGCGTCTTCATCTCGCTCACCACCGAATGGAGACTTATTTTCATAAAGGCAAGCAGTTCCGGACTAGCCATAGGGCTTGTCAGACAGATGATAGTTGCTTTGGGATAATGAGCCCTCAGTTTCTTCAAGAATGCCACATAGGCGTCGCAGAATTTTGAAGAATCCTGAATTCCATCGTTCTGGCCAAGGCATACCGTGACGACATCAGGCTGGTAGCGCGAAAAGTCCCATGTGCCGGTGTTCTCCCGCATGTTCAGCTTGTCGAATACCTGTGGCATTTTGATATCCATGTCGCAACAACTATGAATCAAACCAATTCCCGAAACAGCACTCAACACCCAGTCGGCGCCTACCGAACGCGAAGTAAGCGGACCGTAGCTCATGTAAGCGTTATGCTGGTCATACCAGGCTCCCGTGCTGTCGCAGGGAATTGACAAGTCGGCGCCCATACCGCAGGTGATAGAGTTACCAATAAACTCAATTTTCCTGCTTTTTGGCCTGGGAGGATATAACAGCGTTTGACAGCGCACGCCCACGAACTCGATATAACCGATGCCAGATTCCGTGCTCTTGCAAAGAAGAAATGAGTGTTCCTTATTTGATAAGTTGTCGGCTATCAGGATCTTATTCGATTTGCCGGATAACTTAATCCGTTTCGGTGTGCCTCCATCAACTACTACCGTGATAAAATTATGGCTGGTTCCATACAAGACCTCATCGTTAACTTCGATTTCGCAGCTCGAGCCTTTGAATTTCCCTTCCACGTATACACCCGGTGAATAGAACCGGGGCAGCGAAGGATTTGTAAAGTCCACTCTTCCCGTGAAAAGAAAAGCCGTGCCGCTGGCAGGATAGAACCGGTTGTTTGTTTCTTTGCCGAATAATGTCCCCGCATAGCAGAATACGCATAGGAAGACCACTTTGCAGATAAAAGAGCTGTTCATTTGTTGCGTTATGTCTATCTCAAAAAAATATAGCTAAAGAACAGCATTCTTCAGATCGACTTATAATATTTTTTTAGCGAAATCTAACTAATAATGAACCCAATCGGCAGCAACTATTGTCCCGGACGAAGTAGCTTAAAACGAAATCTTCTGCCGTAGCTTAATTTGCGGCGACTCCTCCTTGAAGGTGGACGGCGCCGGGTGCTTGGCCGCCAGCTTTCCGATTTGTTTTTCTAATTTCTTCAACAACCTATTACCATCATACCC
>Ga0160467_100140_pt1 | contig 101846 bp, 106 predicted proteins | sample HID1972I_E11MG_FD_108221 | JGI IMG/M metagenome (GOLD analysis project Ga0160467, IMG submission 108221) | Enriched pill bug-associated microbial communities from UW Madison campus, WI, USA - HID1972I_E11 MG | ecosystem: Host-associated > Arthropoda: Insects > Digestive system > Unclassified ... | reverse complement strand
ATACGACAACGTAAATATCGGAATCTTGTTCCTGTGCAATGGTTGGGTTAATAATAAACTCTCCATTAACACGGCCAACAATAACTCCACCAACTGGTCCGTTGAATGGTACGTCTGAAATCGTAAGTGCTGCAGAAGTTCCGATCATTGCAGCGATTTCAGGAGAGCAATCCTGATCTACTGACATGACAATATTCGCAATTTGAACATCGTTACGGAATCCTTCAGGGAATAACGGACGAATTGGACGGTCTGTTAGACGGCTGGAAAGGATTGCTTTCTCACTTGGTCTACCTTCACGTTTAATAAATCCCCCTGGGATTTTACCTACTGCGTATAAGCGTTCTTCATAGTTTACCGTTAATGGGAAGAAATCCAAATCCTTTGGTTCTGATGAAGCAGTTACAGTACACAACACTGCAGTTTCGCCATAACGAATCATAACTGCTGCATTTGCTTGCTTCGCCAAACGACCTGTTTCAAGCACAAGTGGTCTTCCACCTAGCGTCGTTTCAACACGATGTTGCATTCAAACCCTCCTCTTTGTATTATAAAAAGCAACCCGAAGCCTTTAGATCCAAGATTGGACCACCTCAAGGACTGCCAGGTTGCTTTTCGTTACACTGATCTTAACGGCGTAAGCCTAATTTTTCAATCAATGCGCTATAACGTCTAACATCTTTCTTTTTAAGGTAAGCAAGTAGTTTACGACGTTGACCTACCATTTTCAACAAACCACGACGCGAGTGATGATCTTTCTTGTGCGTACGTAAATGATCTGTCAAATTAACGATGTTTTCCGTTAGGATAGCGATTTGAACCTCTGGAGACCCAGTGTCACTAGCATGAGTTTTGTGTGTCTCGATAATTTCGTTTTTACGTTCTTGAGTGATTGCCATCCTGATTCACCTCCTTATCATAATCGCCATTAGCCTAGCATTCGGCGGTGAGCTCGAAATCCAAGCTAAGGTTCAGTTGAACGAGCTTGTACAAGATACATGCCCGACAACAGTACATAGTATAGCATAAATGAAATTAGTTTGTCGAGATTATGTTTGTGAGAACAATGTTTTCACATGATCAGCATCCTGTTTAATTTGTGCGATCAGTTCGTTGATACCAGCAAAACGTTGCTCCGGTCGAATAAACGTTACAAACTCTATAACAATATGCTCACCATAAATATCCTCAGAAAAATCAAATAAATGTGCTTCCATGACGGGAACAATATCCTCTGCATAAAAGGTCGGCTTCATCCCATGATTCAACACACCGTAAAACGTTCGCTCGCCCAAATGAGCGATTACAGCATAAACCCCTAGACGTATCGTCAAATACGGGGCAGCAAGACGTAAGTTAGCTGTAGGGAATCCGATGGTGCGACCTCGCTGATCTCCCTGCACAACAGTGCCTTCTACCTGAAAGTTTCTTCCAAGCAAATGATTGGCACGTTCAATGTTACCTTGCTCTAAGTATTGACGAATAATGGTGCTGCTAACCTTGGCTTCATCAATCATGAACGCTTCAACCATATCTACATGTATGTTAGGCTCACATAGCTGCACTAACACTTCAGGAGTTCCTGCACCTTTAGCGCCGAAACGGAAGTCAAAACCAACTGTGACATTAACAACTTTAAGCTGATGCAGCAATTGATCAACAAAGGCTTTCGGTGTAATCCCTGCAAACTGAAGATCAAAACGTACAACAAACACATAATCAACACCAAGTTGCTCAAAAAGCTTCGTTTTCGTAGATAGTGGAGTTAAGCACTGTGCATATTGTTCCCCTTGACCAAGTATAGCTTTTGGATGCGGATCAAACGTCATTACAGCCGATGACAGCCCTTTTGCCTTCGCTGTGCTAATCGCCTTGTTAATGACCTGCTGATGTCCACGATGCACACCGTCAAAATGACCAAGCGCGATGGATAAAGGACGATCGTCAAGCTCTATATCATTTGGAGATATAGGGTAAGTCAATGTTATGATTTTCAAAGTTGACACACCTACATTTCATCTTTAACATTTTTCATTAAGAAAATACTTTAATCGGCAAAACAATATTGTGTTTTTTATCAAGCTGGAAAATCCCTAGGAATATTCCGTCCTCATCAAACACACGCACGATTGACCCGTCTTCCAGCTCTTGATGCCCATTAATATCACTCCAATAGAGCTTTTGTCCTTGGATCGCGTATTTTCGTTTTACTTCTTTGACAGTAGTAGCAGGAATATGATCAATAGCTTGAGCTGGACTAACAAGGATCTGTTCAATTGTCCCGCGCTGCATATGCTCCTCCACCTGCTCTAATGTGACACATTGTTCCTTCACGATACCACCTGACATCGTGCGTACAAGTGAAGCCATCGCGGCAGGAACGCCTAACGCTTTACCAATATCAACACATAACGTACGTATATAAGTCCCTTTTGAGCAAAGCACTGAAAATGTAAACTGCGGATGTTTTTTTTCTAGATCAAGTGACAGCAGCTCGATCTGGTGAATCGTAACCTTACGAGCTTTTCTTTCGATAGACTTTCCTTCGCGAGCGAGCTCATACAAACGTTTGCCATCTACCTTCACTGCAGAATACATCGGAGGAATTTGTTCAATGTCACCGATAAATTGCTTAAGCACTTCCTTGATGTCCGATTCGGATACACGAACTGATTCAACAGATTCTACAATTTCCCCTGTCATATCTTCCGTATCTGTGGCGACACCAAGACATATTGTTGCCTCATATGCCTTAGGTCGGTCTTGTATATATTCAACAACACGCGTGCTTCGTCCTAAACAAAGCGGAAGTACACCTGTCACCATGGGATCAAGTGTACCCGCGTGTCCAATTCGTTTCATACCTAATAAACGACGCGATTTTGCTACTACATCATGCGACGTCCAGCCTTCCGGCTTCCATATTGCTAATATGCCGTCCATCTATGTCAACGCCTTTCGAATGGCTTCAACCAAACTTTGTACGCTTTCTTCCATGTTGGAAGATAAACGACAGCCCGCTGCTCTGACATGACCACCGCCGCCAAAGCTTTGAGCAACTTCAGACACATTAACATTGCCTTTTGAGCGAATACTTGCCTTAATTATACCTGTATCTGATGATTCTTTGAATAGAATTCCGACCTCTACATCTTCAACATTCAAAATATAGTTAACGATCCCTTCGATGTCTTCACTTACAGCACCACAGTTTTCTAAGTCATCCTTCATAATTGTGACCCAGCCGATCGTATGTTCCTTATTAAAGGTAATGCGAGAAAGAGCGGTCTGCAAAAGCTTCAACTTGCCCATCGTCATTTTTTCAAGCAAATGATCAGCCAGCTCATAGGCAGAGACACCTATTGAAAGTAAGTCAGATGCCATGGACATGACAGCAGGTGAGGTATTGGAGTAGCGAAAGCCGCCCGTATCTGTCAGTAGACCAGTATAGAGTGCTTTAGCACAATCCAGATTAGGTGTGAAGGGAGTTTGCTTAATTATTTCGTAAATAATTTCAACTGTTGCAGCAGCGTCGCTACGAATGACATTAACTGTACCAAAGCCATTATTCGTTGCGTGATGATCGATGTTCAACAGCGGTGCATTACGCTCTTGAATTAATGTTAGTACATCGCCTAATCGTGAAGCATCCGCACAATCTAATGCAATAACAGCATCAAACTGAAGGTCGAGATTAGGGTCATATTGTACAATATCCTCATAGTGATATAGGTAGCTTAGGCGTCCAGGCAGTTCGCTCTGATTAACTATTGTGACCTGCTTGCCATATTGCTCCAACAACCAACTCATCGCAGCACATGAGCTAATCGCATCACCATCGGGATTTTCATGAGCAACAACCAGATAAGAAGAATAGCCTTGTATAAAGGCTATTGCTTCTTCCAGTTGTAATTTGTCAGCAGTACTCATCTTTGACCTGTATCCTGATTAATGTCAGAAAGTAGAGATTCAATGCGGCTGCCGTATTCAATACTGCTATCGAATTTAAATTGCAATTCTGGTGTATGACGTAACTTAACTCGCTTCCCTAGCTCAGAGCGTAAATAGCCGGTAGCTTTTGATAGTGCGCGTAACGTTTCTTCCTTTTGTTCATCACTACCGAGCACACTAAGATATACTCGAGCCTGCGACAAATCATTGGTCGTTTCTACACCTGTTACCGTAATAAAGCCGATGCGAGGATCTTTCAGCTCAGTTTGAATAATCTGGCTTAATTCCTTTTTAATCTGCTCACTTACACGGCCAACCCGTATTTTTGCCATTGCTTAATCACCTCTCAACTGACTCCATAACGAAAGCTTCGATAATGTCCGATTCCTTAAGATCGTTGAAGCGTTCCAGTGTAATCCCGCATTCAAAGCCTTGAGCAACATCTTTAGCGTCGTCTTTATAACGCTTCAAGGAATCGATCTTGCCAGTATATACAACGATACCATCACGAACAATGCGAGCTTCTGCATTACGCGAGATTTTACCGTCGATAACCATACATCCGGCAATAGCTCCGATCTTCGATACTTTGAATATGTTACGAACTTCAGCGTGACCAATAACAACTTCTTTATATATTGGCTCCAGAAGCCCTTTCATCGCTTGCTCGATTTCATCGATAGCGTTATAGATGATGCTATGCATGCGAACGTCAACTTTTTCCTGCTCGATCGTATATTCAGCCTGTGGTTCTGGTCGAACGTTAAAACCAATAACGATCGCATTAGATGCTGATGCAAGAATAATATCGGACTCAGTAATCGCACCCGCACCACTGTGAATAACTTTTACCCGTACACCTTCAACCTCAATTTTAGCAAGAGAACCTTTAAGCGCCTCAGCAGAGCCTTGTACGTCAGCTTTAATGATGACATTAAGCTCTTTCATCTCGCCTTCCTTGATATGGTTAAAGAGGTCATCCAATGTGACGCGCGTGTTCGCACCGATCTCAGATTGACGATGCTTAATTGCACGACGATCTGCAATCGCACGTGCTTTACGCTCATCCTCAAACGCCATAAACGGATCACCAGCAAGTGGAACTTCCGTCAAACCTGTAATTTCAACAGGTGTTGATGGACCAGCTTCCTTCAAGCGGCGTCCACGATCGTTCACCATTGCTCTTACACGACCAAAGCAATTACCCGCTACGAATGCATCGCCAACTTTTAGCGTTCCGTGCTGTACAAGAATACGAGCAACCGGACCTTTACCTTTGTCTAGCTCAGCCTCGATCACTGTACCGCGAGCACGCTTATTCGGATTCGCTTTGTATTCATTTACTTCTGCTACGAGTAGAATCATTTCAAGCAAGTTTTCGAGACCAATACGTTGTTTCGCAGAAACTTCAACGAAGATTGTATCTCCGCCCCATTCTTCTGGAACCAATTCATATTCTGTCATCTCTTGCTTAATTTTATCAACATTAGCGGTCGGTTTATCAATTTTGTTAACTGCAACAATAATTGGACAGTTTGCAGCTTTAGCGTGATTGATTGCCTCTACTGTTTGCGGCATGATACCGTCATCCGCTGCTACAACAATAATCGTAATATCCGTTACTTCAGCACCACGAGCACGCATAAGCGTAAACGCTTCGTGACCAGGTGTATCAAGGAACGTAATTTTTTTGCTGTTTATTTCTACTTGATATGCACCGATATGCTGAGTAATACCGCCGGCTTCGCCAGTCGTTACACTTGAGCTGCGAATAGCATCAAGAAGCGTTGTTTTACCATGGTCAACGTGACCCATAATCGTTACAACTGGTGGACGATTCATCAAGTCGTTTTCATCGTCTACCTCTTCTACTGTTTCAAAGTTATCTTCCTCTACAGGAATTTTCACTTCGACTTCAACGCCATACTCACCAGCAATTAGCATGATCGTATCCATATCAACTTCCTGATTGATCGTTGCCATAACACCTAAGAATAGAAGCTTTTTAATAACTTCTGATGCATCCTTATGAAGCAACTTAGCCAAATCACCAACGGTTAATGTACCACGTACAATAATTTTCTTTGGTGTGTTGTCGATTTTTTCACGCGGCGGCTGCGAATGTTGGTTTCTTCCATTGCGGCCTTTGTTGTTTCTATTTTTGAAGTTGGAATTTGATCTTCCGTCTTCATAGCGTTTGTTGCTATGCTTCCCTTTATTGCCATTATTTTGATTACGTGTTTCATCAGCAGGTCTGCTATTAGTAAAACGCGACTCAAACGCTTTTGAAGTTGATGTTTGAGCGCCAGCACCGCTGCGATTTTGTCCGCCTTGTGGACGGGCACCAGTAGATTGGGAACCGCCTTGTGGACGATTGCCGCCTTGCGGGCGAGCCCCAGCAGATTGGGATCCACCCTGTGGACGATTACCGCCTTGCGGACGTGAGCCAGCAGATTGAGATCCACCTTGCGAATTTGTACCGCCTTGTGGACGATTGCCACCTTGTGGACGGTTACCGCCTTGTCCTTGACCTTGACCACCTTGAGGTCTACTTTGTGGATTTCTAGGCTTTTGATCACGTGTTCCTTGACTAGATTGTGTTGATTGATTAGATTGTGGTCTTTGTTCTTGTTTTTTATTGTCGCTCATATTAATAGAATTCATTGTCCCCTGTCTTTTCTCATCTATAGTTTGCTTTTTATCTTCTGTAGAGTCTGCATTCGTTGTATTTACTGTCTTCACCTTGGATCCTGATGGCTCAGCATTCGATTTTTTCACTGCTGCATTTTCTTTTATTTCACGGAAAAAACCTTCTACTTTCGATACCATTACATTTTCCATGACGCTCATGTGGTTGTTTACAGGTAAATCGAGCCTTTTAAGAATGGTGATTATTTCCTTACTGCTCATATTTACGGATTTTGCATACTCGTAAACGCGCAGCTTGTCTTTATTTTCCTTACCGTCTTGTTTATTATTCAAGTAAGATCCACCTCCATATTTTGGCCTATATGACCTGCAATCAATTTCGCAAATTGCACGTCGGTTACTGCGATTACAACTCGTTCTGCTTTTCCAATTGCTCTGCCTAAGCTTTCTCTATCATAAGCTTCCAATAGTGAAACTTGGTAACTGCCGCATTTATCACGAAATTTTTTCTTTGTGTTGTCAGAAGCATCATTCGCTACAATAACAAGCTTAGCTTTTCCAGCTCGTATTGCTTTCAGTACGATTTCATCACCAGTCGCTAGCTTACCTGCACGCATTGCCATACCTAAAGCTGACAAAGCTTTATTCGTCTTCATCGATTAGCTCCTTGTTTGCAATAAACTCGTCTTCAATTTTCACAAAATCCGCTTCCAACTGGTCATAGATGTCCTCACTCACCGGCTGTTTTAACGCACGGTCAAGCGCTTTACTTTTTTTCGCTAACTTAAAGCAGCTGAGCTTACCGCATAGATAAGCACCTCGGCCTGATTTTTTGCCCGTTAGATCAATCAGAACTTGTTCTTCCGGTGTCCGTACGACCCGAATGAGTTCCTTCTTCGGCATCATTTCTTGACAAGCAACACATTTACGAAGCGGTACTTTTCTTGGTCTCAATCGTACACCCTCCATTCTGAAATTAGTCAAACGATACGGAATCCTGATGCATCACATCTTGCGATGTTTTTGGACGTCCAAACTCCTGCTCAGCCTGAGTTTCAGACTTAATATCTATTTTCCAGCCCGTAAGCTTTGCTGCTAGACGAGCATTTTGGCCTTTAATACCGATAGCTAATGATAGCTGATAATCCGGCACGATCACTCTCGCCATTTTTTCTTGCTCAAATACCATCACTTCCAGCACTTTAGAAGGACTAAGCGCATTCGCAACATATTCTTCAATATTATCAGACCAACGGACAATATCGATTTTCTCACCTTTTAGCTCATTAACAATCGTTTGAACGCGAATTCCCCTCGGTCCAACACAAGAGCCAACTGGATCTACCTCGCTGTTGCGAGAATATACTGCAATCTTAGAACGGAATCCTGCTTCACGCGCAACAGAGCGGATTTCTACGACACCATCATATATTTCTGGAACTTCAAGTTCAAAAAGACGCTTTAATAATCCAGGATGTGTACGAGATAATATAATTTGAGGTCCCTTAGTCGTATTTTCCACCTTCGTAATAAAAGCCTTCACACGATCAAGATGCTTGAATTTATCTGTAGGCATTAGCTCAGTTAGCGGCAATACTGCTTCTACTTTGCCAAGGTCTACAAACAAATTGCGAGTATCTTGTCTCTGTACAAGGCCCGTTACGATATCTTCCTCTTTATCGATAAATGCATTATAGATAAGACCACGCTCAGCTTCACGAATACGTTGTGTTACGACCTGCTTCGCCGTTTGAGCGGCAATACGACCAAAATCACGAGGTGTTACTTCGATCTCAGCAATATCATCCAATTGATAGTGTGGATTCACCTCACGTGCTGACTCTAGCGATATTTCTAATCTCGCGTCTAATACATCCTCGACAACCGTTTTACGAGCATATACCTTAATTACACCATTATGCCGATTAATTTCTACTCTAACATTTTGTGCAGTATTGAAGTTGCGCTTATAACTGGAGATAAGTGCCGCTTCAATCGCCTCCAAAAGCACGTCCTGTGAGATGCCTTTCTCTTTCGCGATCTCTTGCAGTGCTTCAATAAATTCCATACTCATTGGAACCATGTTCCCCCTTTCATCTAATAAAAACTAGAAAATAATTGCAAGCCGAGCACTTGCAACTTTTTCGTAAGGTAATATATGCTCATTATTTCCTACACGGACAGTGACTGTCTCACCGTCAAATGCAAGAAGCTGGCCTTCAAATTCCTTCATCTTGTTGATTGGTTCGTATGTCGTAATCAATACGTTCTTGCCAATCGCTTTTTGTACATCCTCAGGCTTCTTTAGCGGTCTTTCCGCACCAGGCGAGGATACTTCAAGGAAATAAGCTCCTGAGATCGGCTCATGTATATCAAGCTGTTCGCTCACATATTCACTTATGCGTACGCATTCGTCAATATCGATGCCGCCCTCTTTATCACAAAAAATGCGCAGGAACCAGTTACTGCCTTCCTTTATGTATTCAATATCCACTAATTCAAAGCCATTGTCCTCAAGAAATGGTGTGATCATTGCCTCGATTGCGGTTTTGATTGCTGATGTACTCAAATGCGTTCCTCCTAAAAGCGTTCATTCATCAAAATTGGGTTTAACAACACATAAAGAGTGGGTTTCCCCACTCTTTAATCGCGAAAGTCTTATCAACATCATTGCCACAAAAATTATAACATAATCCCAATAGAGTGACAAGAAATGATTTCTAGTTGCATTCGTTGCTTAGAACAATGAAAGCTGGTTAGATTCAGGTAAACCGCGGAAGCAGCCCATGTTGGTTAACAGCTCAATGATCGTCTTAGACGCCTTCGTACGCATTTGGAAGTCCTCGATCGATAAATATTCACCGTCTTCCTTAGCTGCCGCTATATTCTTAGCAGCATTGACCCCAATTCCACCTACAGCTGCGAACGGCGGAATAAGCGCCGTACCATCAACTTGGAACTTTTCTGCATCCGAACGATACAGATCGATCGGTTTGAACGTAAAGCCACGTGCAGTCATCTCAAGACTCATCTCCAATTGAGATAGCATGCTTTTTTCTTTCGGTGTCGCGCTAAAGCCTTTGCTCTCGATCTCTTCGATTCGCTTGCCGATCGCATCATAACCCTGACATAGCAGCTCAAGATCAAAATCATCCGCACGTACTGTAAAATACGTTGCATAAAATTCGATCGGATAATACAGCTTGAAGAATGCGGTACGAACAGCCGAGATAACATACGCTGCGGCATGGGCTTTCGGGAACATATATTCAATGCGCAGACAGGAATCGATATACCATTGCGGCACATTGCAGCGTTTCATTTCATCGATCCATTCCGGGGTAAGACCTCTACCTTTACGCACACTTTCCGTAATCTTAAAGGCTAGTGATGCATCCATTCCCGCCTTATAGATCAAGTAAAGCATAATATCATCACGACAGCCGATAACCGTTTTAATCGTACAGGTTCTATTTTTAATTAGCTCCTGAGCATTACCTAACCATACGCCTGTTCCATGGGACAACCCTGAAATCTGCAACAAGTCAGCAAAGCTTGACGGCTGCGTTTCCTGCAGCATCTGACGAACAAACTTCGTCCCCATCTCTGGTACGCCATACGTTGCGACAGCACTGCGAATTTGATTAGAGGATACACCAAGCGCTTCAGTTGAGTTGAACAAGCTCATTACTTTCGGATCATTCATCGGAATCGTCAAAGGATCTACGCCGGTTAAGTCCTGCAGCATTCTCATCATTGTCGGATCATCGTGTCCTAGAATATCGAGCTTAAGCAAGTTCTCATCAAACGCATGATAATCGAAATGCGTTGTTTTCCATTCTGCGGATGTATCATCTGCAGGATATTGAACAGGTGTAATATCTTCTACTTCAATATAGTCTGGAACAACAACGATTCCGCCCGGATGCTGTCCAGTACTGCGTTTAACACCAGTACAGCCGCTAGCAAGTCGAGACAGCTCTGCACCTCTCCACTTTTTACCTTTTTCTTCTTCATACTTTTTAGCGAAACCATAGGCTGTTTTTTCAGCGACGGTGCCGATCGTTCCAGCACGGAACACACTTTTTTCACCGAAGATCTCCTTCGTATAGTTATGCGCTATCGGCTGATACTCGCCTGAAAAGTTAAGATCGATATCGGGAACCTTGTCCCCTTTAAAACCAAGGAACGTCTCAAATGGAATATCTTGCCCTTCGCCTTTAAGAGGCCGTCCGCATAGAGGACAATCTTTATTCGGCAAGTCGAAGCCGCTCGGTATACTACCGTCAAGGAACCATTCATTATGCTTGCATTCTTTATTAAGGCATAAATAATGTGCAGGAAGCGGATTAACCTCTGAAATACCGAGAAATGTTGCTACAACTGAAGATCCGACAGATCCCCGCGAACCGACGAGATAGCCGTCTGCATTTGATTTTTTAACGAGCTTTTCTGATATGAGATAGTTGGCCGAGAAGTTGTATTTAATAATCGGTACTAGCTCTTTTTCTAATCGATCGATAACGACCTGCGGTAAGTCTTCACCGTACAACGATCGCGCCGTTTCATAGCAGGTGTTGCGAATTTCTTCATCCGCACCGTCAATATTTGGCGCAAATAGCTCGGTAGGGAACATCGCATATTGCTCAAAACGATCTGCAAGCTCATTTGGATTTTTTATAACGACTTCATAGGCTATTTCTTCGCCAAGAAACTTAAATTCCTGCAGCATCTCATCCGTTGTACGGAAATGAGCATCCGGTTTTCTCATGTTTTTCAGCGGGCTAAAGCCTGTTATCCCTTGAATGGTAATGTCACGATAAATTTTGTCCATCGGATTCAAATAATGAACGTTGCCTGTAGCGATGACCGGCTTATTAAGCTTCACACCGATTTGATAGATTCTTCTAATTGCATTTTCTAAGTCTGCGCGACTTCCAACGAGCCCTTTTTCAACGAGATGGATGTAAAAGTCGATCGGCTGAATTTCCAGCACGTCATAAAACTGTGCTATTTCTTCCGCTTCTTCTACTGATTTGTTAAGCACGGTTTCGAAAAATTCGCCTTTTTCACAGCCAGAAACGACTAATAAGCCTTCACGCATCTCCATTAGCTTACTCTTTGGAATCGTAGCTACCTTTTTAAAGTATTCTGTATGAGATAGACTGATCAGTTTAAACAAATTCTTTTTACCAACACTATTCAGCGCATAGACACAAGAATGGAATGGTCGCGCATTGGACAAGTCGAGCCCTACGTAATCATTGAGCTGCGTCAGCTTAACGATATTACGCTCGACAGCATCTTTTACTAGACCACTTAGTATTCCACCTAACGCAATCGTATCATCAATCGCTCTATGGTGATTTTCTAAGCTCACTTTATATTTATCAGCTAATGTATTCAGCCGATGATTTTTCATCGTAGGATGAATCAATCTTGCAAGCTCTAGTGTATCGAGCACCGGATTCACCACTTCAGGCATGCCGAGTGTTTTACAATTGGCTTGAATAAAGCCGATATCAAAGCGAGCATTATGCGCAACTAATATATCATCACCGATAAACTCAATAAATCCTCGTAAAATCGGCTCTAGTTCTGGCGCATCAGCAACCATCTCATCAGTAATGTTCGTCAGCTGCTGAATGTTGTAAGGTATCTTTTCATGCGGATTAATGAATGAAGTAAAGCGATCCACTTCTTCACCATTACGCATGCGTACACCGGCGATTTCAATAATTTTATTGTTAATAACGGATAGACCTGTCGTCTCAATATCGAATACGATATAAGTTGCTTCCGATAACAGTTCCTCTCGTGGATTAATTACAATCGGCACGGAGTCGTTAACAAGGTTCGCTTCTACGCCATACATCACTTTCATATCATGCTTTTTCGATGCCTTCACAGCGTCTGGATAGCACTGAACATTGCTATGATCAGTTATCGCAATGGCCTTATGCCCCCATTTGGCAGCCATCGCAATATAGTCTCCGACATGCGTTACCGCATCCATTGTGCTCATCGTTGAATGCAGATGGAACTCAACCCGCTTCTCCTTAGCATGATCCATACGGCTAGGCGGAGCACTAATCTCATGCAGATCATTCGGGATCATAACAAGCTCTGGCTCCTGCATAAAGCGATCATACTCTACTTTACCTCTAGCTTTAATCCACTTTTTATTGCTAAGCTTGCTTAATATCTTCACATCTTCCTTCGTCTTCGCAAATACTTTCATAGATAAGGAATCCGTAAAGTCTGTAAGGTTAAATATAAATAATGTGCTTCCGTTGCGAAGCTCTTTAACATCAAGATTAAAGACCATCCCTTGAACAGCGATTTTCTTCTCTTCGTCAACGACATTCATTAACGGAATAATCTCATCGCGTATGTCATAACCAATCGCCAGGCGAACAGGCTCTTCACCACTACCGGAATTGTCTTCCTCCGGTTCTGGCTCGGAAGGCGCAGCAGCCATCAGCTGCTGAATCGCTTCATTGTTCTCTTGCTCAATCTGTTCCATGAACTGATCATAAACTTCTTGATTTTTTTCAGCCAGTTGTAGCTTTACAATAATGTCTCTCGCAAAGGTTATATGATAGTAGTTCTTTACTTCTTCATCTATTTTTTTCTTCTTCGCAAGCTCTAGCCCCGTTGAATCAAGCAAACTAACGACAAGTTGATTGTCAGTAGCTTGTACATTCGCTTTTTGCAGCCAGCCATTAACAGAAGGGATGTTTTTTTGAGCCCATTCCAAAAATATCGGCCAATATTGCATAATAATATTTTCAGTTTCTACGACATCGTCATATATAAAAACAAAGGATGTGTTTGCGATATGCGCAAACTTTTTGCGGATTTGATGTGTAAATCCATTGTAGGCTTGTAACGGAACTAAGGACGTCTTGCGAATGCAAAACGTCCAATCATTGTTGTGCTTATTTACGATGACCTGCTCAATGTAACCATCCTCAAAGTAAGCTTGTATGAGTTCCTGCGGCAGCCCTGATTGCTCTACTAGCATTTCAAAGCGCTGACGCTTGCCGTCGGTTTGGTTCATATTATCCACTCCTGACGTTCATCATTACTATACTAAGTCATGTTACCATACTTACTATTAATAAGCTCTAGCAAAAATAACCGTATGCTTCGCTTCACTATTACATACTAGACATGTTGATTTATGTGTTTCAGGCTCAAACGGAATATTACGGCTAGTCGCGCCCGTCTCTTCCTTTACCTTTTTCTCACATTCCTCAGATCCACACCAGCCTGCTTCAACAAATCCGCGTTTTTTCTCCATTGCTGCTTTCATCTCATCAAGCGTGTCAACAGAATAAGAGTTTTCTTCACGGAACGTTTTGGCGCGATCAAACATCGCCTGTTGTGTTTCATCAAGCATCTTTTGAACTTCTTCTACCAAATTAGCTTGTGCTACGATACGTTTTTCGCCAGTGATCCGAGATACGAGAACTACTTGACCATTATCCATATCACGTGGTCCAAGCTCAAGACGAAGCGGCACACCGCGCATTTCGTATTCGTTGAACTTCCAACCAGGGCTTACATCAGAACGATCGTCTACGCGTACGCGTACATCTGCAGCTTTCAGCTCAGCGTACAGCTCATCTACTCGTGCTACTACTGCATCACGTGTTTTAGCTGGTCCGATCGGAATCATAATAACTTGCGTTGGTGCAACTTTAGGAGGTAGAGCCAAGCCGCGATCATCACCATGCACCATAATAAGCGAGCCGATCAGCCTTGTACTTACTCCCCATGAAGTCGTATGGCAGTATTGAAGCTCATTGTTGCGATCCAAATATTTAATATCAAAAGCAACAGCGAATTTATTGCCAAGAAAATGAGAAGTACCTGCTTGAACAGCACGACCATCCTTCATCATTGCTTCTATCGAGTAAGTGTTCACGGCACCAGCAAAGCGCTCAGAAGGAGTTTTTTCGCCTTTAATGACTGGAATCGCTAAAAACTCTTCAACGAATTGTGTGTAAACATCAAGCATTTGACGCGTTTCCTGACGTGCTTCTTCTTCCGTTTCATGAGCAGTATGACCTTCCTGCCATAAAAACTCACTTGTGCGAAGGAAAGGCAATGTCCGTTTTTCCCAGCGCACAACGTTAGCCCACTGATTAATTAGGACAGGTAGATCTCGATACGACTGAATCCATTTCGAGTACATATGTCCAATCATCGTTTCTGACGTAGGGCGAATTGCTAATCGCTCCTCGAGCACCTCGCCAGCAGCTTCAGTTACCCAAGGAAGCTCTGGGTTAAAGCCTTCCACATGATCCTTTTCCTTTTGGAAGAAGCTCTCTGGAATAAACATTGGGAAGTAGGCATTACGATGCCCCGTCTCTTTAAAACGACGATCTAGATCACGTTGAATATGTTCCCATATCTCATATCCATCCGGACGAAATACGATACAGCCGCGAACTGGAGAGTAATCCATTAATTCTGCTTTTTTAATTACATCAATATACCATTTGGAGAAATCCTCAGACTGAGGTGTAATCTCCGTAACAAATTGTTTATCTTTAGCCATCAGCAGCTCTTACTCCCCTCGTATTAATCTTACGATATCGTTATAGGTTACAACGAGCATAAGCAGCATCAACAAAGCAAAGCCGATAAAATGAACAAAGCTTTCCTTATTTGGACTGATCGGCTTACGACGAATCGCTTCAAGTCCAATGAATATTAATCGACTGCCATCGAGTGCCGGAACAGGCAGCAAATTAAATATACCTAAGTATAAGCTAAGCGTAGCTGTCCAGCTTGTTAGCTGAACGATGCCTTGTCTTGCGATCTGACTTGTAATCTCAGCAGTACGAACCGGACCGCCTAGATCATCAAGCTCAACTTGCAACGTAACGAGCATTTTAAGTCCGTCCATAATTAGTACGGTCATATCCTTCATTAGTGTAATCCCGCCAATGAACGTTTCTCCTATAGATGGAGGGCGTGTTCCGTATGAAGCGACAACACCGATTTTCCCTTCTCCTTGTTCATTAGGAACAGGAGTGATGGAGAGTGATTGTGAATTACCATCTCGAATAAAATCAATGATGATTGGTTCATTCGGATGCACTGCGATAATATCAATCATACGATAGAAATCCGTCCCTATCGACTCACCGTTAACTGCCGTTATAATGTCACCAACCTGAAGCTTTGCTTCTGCTGCCGGCATATTAGGTTGTAGCTCGCCAACCTGCAAGTTTTCCTTCACACCAGCCATCTGTACATAGACTAAAAACAGTACAAAGGCCAATATAAAGTTCATCATCGGCCCTGCAAAGATAGCTAGTGCGCGTTGACCAACCGTTTTGCTTCCGAATTGACGATCAATTGGTGCGATTTGTGTTTCATTGTTACGAGCAATAATGTGAGCAGTCGGATGAACATTATATTTTTCAACTTCACCCTCGATATCAAGATCAATATGTAGATTTCGCTCTAGGTCGATGGATACGACCTCACCTCTGAGCACGTCTCTGCGTTCATCCAAACGATCCAGATAGATACGATGAACGACACCATCTTTTAAGCGTACAGCGACGGTTTGTCCCGGCTGAACTTCAACAATTTCCGGATCTTCGCCAGCCATTCGCACAAATCCGCCTGCTGGAATGAGACGAAGCGTGTACCTTGTTTCACCGCGTTTAAATGATATAACTTTCGGCCCAAAACCTATCGCAAATTCTCGAACAAGTATGCCTGCTCGTTTGGCGAAAAAATAATGTCCCCATTCGTGAATCGTTACGATAACGAAAAACACTAAAACCGTTAAAAACACCGTTTGAATCATTTGCATATGTGCTATTAGCCTCCTATCGTTACGGCCTGTACATAGATTATCATTATTCCACTATGCGACACAAGAGAACTAGAAAGCAACTAAATTGCAGATGCAATCGCTCTAGCTTCTTGATCTACAGCAACGATAGCCTCAATTGAATCCACCTTGCAGCTATTATGCTTAGAAAGAACAGCTTCTACCACATGCTCAATTCCTAAAAATGATAGTTCTCCTTTAAGAAAACGATCAACTGCCACCTCATTGGCTGCATTGTAAACAGTAGGTGCAGAAAGCCCCGCTTTACCGCATTCGAATGCTAGTCTAAGCATCGGATAACGAGCAAAATCCATCGGGCGGAAATTCAACTGTCCGATTTGGGATAGATTCAGACGCTCACTATTGTTCGTTATACGATCTGGGTAAGTTAATGCATATTGAATCGGAACTCTCATATCTGGCATTCCAAGCTGGGCAATAACACTACCGTCTACAAATTCCACATAGGAGTGTATAATGCTCTCTGGATGAATGACGACATCCACTTGATCATAGCTTATATCGAATAGCCAATGTGCTTCAATGACTTCCAGTCCTTTATTCGCCATCGTTGCGGAATCGATCGTAATTTTAGCACCCATGGACCAATTCGGATGTTTAAGCGCTTGTTCCACCGTCACGTTGCTAAGCTGATCTCTCGTAAAGTCTCGAAATGAACCGCCCGATGCAGTTAGTATTATTCGTTCTGCTTGTTTAACATGTTCACCATTCAAGCATTGAAATATAGCAGAATGCTCACTATCAATCGGCAATATTTTAACGCCTTTTAACTTAGCAAGCGCCATAACGATATGACCTGCTGTTACTAATGTCTCTTTGTTGGCAAGACCAATATGCTTCCCCGCTTCAATAGCAGCGATCGTAGCCGGAAGTCCGCGACTGCCCATAATCGCTGTCACAACGACATCTGCTTCTTCTACCGTCGCAACCTCAATAAGCCCCTGTTCCCCATACACAATCTGAACAGAAGCCGGTACAGAGCCTCGCAGTTGCTCACTAAGCTCTCTTGTCGAGACACTCACAATCTTTGGAGCATACTTATCGATTTGCTGCTTAAGCAGTTCGATATTATTCCCTGCAGAAAGTGCAACGATTTGAAATTTTTCTGGATGCTGATCAACGATATCTAGCGTCTGTGTTCCGATGGAACCTGTTGATCCTAGTAATGAGATTTTCTTCAATTGACTACCTCCACTTACACCGGTATGAGCTGAGTGAGTACAAGAATAGGAAATACGATGATCCAACTGTCGGTGCGATCAATAATACCTCCATGTCCAGGCAGCAAGTTGCCCATATCCTTAATTCCTCGAACTCGTTTGTAGGCTGATTGCATTAAATCTCCTAGCTGACCTGCAACGGCAGCTACTAATCCTAAAAGAACTGCATGCCACAGCTCCATAATATTAGGTGCGATTATGGCGAACACTATCGCTACAATGATAGAGCTTATTACTCCACCTATCGCTCCTTCTATCGTTTTATTCGGACTAATAAGCGGCCATAGCTTCCTTTTGCCAAAGGCACGCCCGAAGAAATAAGCGCCAATGTCGCTCGCCCATATCGAACAAAATGCGATAAAGCTCCACCACAAGGCGTGTTCTTCCATCAATCGTACATCGATCATCGCAGCAAAGCCGATTCCTAGATATACTGTGCCTAAAAACGTCAGTGCTACCTCATCAATCGTAATTTGATTTTTCGTTAGCACCGTTAATGCAAGCAGGATGAACATTAGCAGCCATATAATAGTTGTATCCGCCAGCCAGTTTAGGCCATACCATTCGAATGGTATAACAAGAGCGAGCATACCGATCAACGCTGCAATATGCAATGGATTTTTCCAGCTAAGATGGTTCATTCGAGAAAACTCAAACATTGCAATACTAGCCATAACAATAATAAGCGCTGCGTAAAAATGTCCACCTAAGATCATTAATCCTAAGAAGAGAGCACCCGCCAGGACTCCAGTAACCAATCTTTGCTTCATTGCATTACTCCACCTCTAATGTGATGTGGCTACACTCCACCAAAACGACGTGCGCGCCGCTGATATTCCTGGATTGCTGCCATAAAATGCTCTTCCGAAAACTCGGGCCAATACACATCAGTAAAATAAAATTCACTATATGCTAGTTGCCAGAGCATAAAATTACTTAAACGAATTTCTCCGCTTGTTCTAATAAGCAGATCCGGATCAGGCATATTTTTAGATTGCATATAAGTCGAGAACAAATCCTCAGTTATTTGATCAACCTGCAACTGACCATTTTGGGTCTGTGTAGCTATCGCTTTTACCGCTTCAATCAACTCAAGTCTCCCGCCATAGTTCAAGGCAAAATTCAGTATGAGTCCTGTGTTGCTTTCGGTACGCTTCATTGCTTCTTCTACCGCTTTTCTCGTATGCGGTGGCAGGTGATCCTGATTCCCCATCATTTGGACTTGTACGTTATTTTCCATCAATTCATCAATTTCCAGTTCAAGAAATTGTTGAGGCAGTTTCATCAGAAACTCAACCTCATCTTTTGGTCGCTTCCAATTTTCGGTAGAAAAAGCATAGAGTGTCAAATATTTAACTCCAATATCATTTGCAGCTACAGTAATCCGTTTTACTGTTTTCATACCTGAATGATGTCCCGCTATTCTAGGCAAGCCTTTATGCTTTGCCCATCTCCCGTTACCATCCATAATAATTGCTATATGCTCTGGTATATTATCGAGCTGAATCGGTAATTGAGATTGAGAGTCCGTTTCCCCTTTTTTAGACCACAGTCGCTTTAACATTAGGCTCCCCCCCAGCAAAATTCCATGAAATATCGCTATTCACTGAAAGAACCCCACCTTAGGGAGGGGCTGCTCTTCATTAAACTTCCAATATTTCTTTTTCTTTCGTTGCTAATACTTTATCACTTTCAGCGATATACTTATCCGTAAGCTTTTGGATATCTTCCTGATGACGCTTGGATTCATCCTCTGAGATTTCTGCTTTTTCAAGCTTTTTAATGCTATCATTCGCATCACGACGAATGTTACGAATGGCTACTTTTGATTCTTCAGCAATTTTTTTAGCTGTTTTAACAAGCTCAACACGACGTTCTTCTGTTAACATCGGTACCATCAGACGAATGAGTGCACCATCATTTGACGGTGTTAACCCTATATCTGATTTTAATATTGCACGTTCAATCTCTGCAAGCGAAGATTTATCCCAAGGTTGGATCAACAATGTACGAGAGTCTGGGGTTGTAATGTTGGCTAATTGATTCAACGGGGTCAATGTTCCATAATACTCGACCTGAATACGATCAAGCAGTGAAGGGCTAGCTTTACCTGCACGCAATGAGGAAAAATCACGTTTCAACGCAGTAATTGCTTTTTCCATACGCTCTTCAGCAGATTTCTTTATCGCTTGTGGCATTACTTTCCACTTCCTTTCACAATTGTACCAATTTTTTCACCGAGAACAACACGTTTGATATTTCCGTTTTCTGTAATAGAGAACACAATCAATGGGATATTATTATCCATGCAAAGTGAAGAAGCTGTAGAATCCATAACGCCTAGATTACGGTTTAGCACTTCTAAGTATGTTAATTCTTCGAATTTTTCAGCTGAAGCATCTTTAAACGGATCAGCAGAATATACGCCATCAACTTTATTTTTTGCCATTAGAATAACTTCTGCTTCAATTTCAGCAGCACGCAAAGCAGCTGTTGTATCTGTAGAGAAGAATGGGTTACCCGTTCCAGCAGCAAAAATAACAACACGGCCTTTTTCTAGATGACGAATCGCACGACGACGAATATACGGCTCGGCGATTTGTTGCATCGCAATCGAGGTTTGAACACGAGTTGGCACATCAATTTGCTCCAATGCATCTTGCAATGCCAATGAATTCATTACAGTAGCAAGCATGCCCATATAGTCTGCAGTTGCACGATCAATCCCTTTTGCCGTACCTGCAATGCCGCGCCAAATATTGCCGCCACCGACTACAATCGCTACTTCTACTCCTAAAGCTACAACCTCTTTCACCTGACTGGCAATTGAAGAAATAACAGATGCTTCAATACCATAGCCTTCTTGACCAGAAAGCGACTCCCCGCTAACCTTCAAAACGATGCGTTTAAATACTGGATGTTCCAACTTATTTACCTCCATCTTACACCTCTAACGTAAGAGGTATTCAATTATGTTCCGTGATACAAGTAAGGCGGGGCAGAAGCCCCGCCCCTCTTAGTTGAGTTCGGATTAACCTTTCATTTGAGCCATAACTTCTTCAGCGAAGTTCTCAACTTTTTTCTCAAGACCTTCACCAAGCTCAAAACGAGCAAAGCGACGGATGGAGATATTTTCACCGATTGTGCTAATTTTTTCATTTACCAATGTTTCAATTGTTTTATCTGGATCTTTAATGAACGGTTGCTCTAGAAGGCAATATTCTTCGTAGAACTTAGAGATACGACCTTCAACCATTTTATCAACGATATGAGCTGGCTTACCTTCGTTCAATGCTTGAGCTTTAAGTATTTCTTTTTCTTTTTCTAGATCTTCAGTTGGAACATCTTCGCGACGTACGTATTTAGGATTAACAGCTGCAATATGCATTGCAACGTCTTTTACGAACTCTTTAAATTGGTCTGTTTTACCAACAAAGTCAGTTTCGCAGTTCACTTCAACTAATACGCCGATACGACCATTACTATGAATGTATGAATCAACGATACCTTCTGTCGCGATACGGCCAGCTTTGTTTGCAGCTGCTGCTAGACCTTTTTCACGTAGATGAGCAATCGCTTTATCGATATCGCCATCAGTTACTTCTAGAGCTTTTTTGCAATCAAGCATACCTGCTCCAGTTCTCTCACGTAGTTCTTTTACTGCACTCGCATTTACTGCCATGTAAAAAACCTCCTAAATGTTGTATAACTAATTTTGTTCAAAAAAAGGGCAGTGAGAGGTTTTCACCATCTGACCACCCTTTGTTGTTTATCAATTCATGCCAGATTAAGCAGTTGTTTGCTCGCCTTGGTTAGCTTCAACAATTGCATCAGCCATTTTAGCAGTAAGCAATTTAACTGCACGAATTGCATCGTCATTACCAGGAATAACGTAGTCAATTTCGTCTGGATCACAGTTTGTATCAACGATACCTACAATTGGGATACCCAATTTGCGAGCTTCCGCAACAGCGATACGCTCTTTACGAGGATCGATTACAAACAATGCGCTTGGAAGTTCTTTCATGTTTTTGATTCCGCCTAGGAATTTCTCAAGACGCTCTTGTTCTTTTTTAAGAAGGATAACTTCTTTTTTAGGAAGAACTTCAAACGTACCGTCTTGTTCCCATTTTTCAAGCTGCTTCAAACGGTCAATACGTTTTTGAATCGTTTGGAAGTTAGTAAGTGTTCCACCCAACCAACGTTGGTTGATGAAGAAGTTACCACAACGCTCAGCTTCTTCTTTAACTGAGTCTTGAGCTTGTTTTTTTGTACCAACAAAAAGTACTGTACCGCCTTCTGCAGCAATAGATTTAACGAAGTTGTACGCCTCGTCAACTTTCTTAACTGTTTTTTGAAGGTCAATAATGTAAATTCCGTTTCTTTCTGTGAAGATATAACGATCCATCTTTGGATTCCAACGACGAGTCTGATGACCGAAGTGAACCCCAGCTTCTAATAGCTGTTTCATGGAAATAACCGCCATAATCTACACCTCCTAAATTGGTTTTATTGTGTCCTCCGCTCTTCGCAACTTGAATCACCACTTGTACCATGTACAAGCACCAGCGAAACAATTGAAAAGCGTGTGTTTTTAACACCGTCAACTAATATACCATAATGGTGTACGAGAAGCAAGCACTTCATAAACAATTTGTCTGTTATTGAATAAGTGTCAATCCTTTTGTTGATATCTGTTCATTGGCCTCGACTTCTGTCAATGGCTTGCTTGTAAACAGCTTTTTAAGATCACTTAACTCCATCTGCTCCTCAACATAAAAAAAACCAGCGCGAATTTCCACACCGTTGTTTTTGAAGTAATCGACAAATTGTTTATTCTCGCTGAATAAGCCGCTGTTCTCAAGACGATTGGCCGTTTCTGTTATCGAGTCCCCTGGATGCACGCGAAAAATAGCAGCCTTTTGGGGAGACTGCACAGCTTCAGGGGGCGCTACGTTGTCCGTTGCTACCGGTTCTACAGTCGGCTCAGTCAGCTGATCTGGAGATTCCACCGGGGATTCAGATACTGGCGTCTCTGGTGCCTCTGGGACCTGGGAAGACTCAGGCTCAGTATCCGTCGGTGATGGTGAAGGAGAAACCTCACCGCCATTAATTTGCTCTTCAATTGCATTAAGCTGCTTCTGACTTTTTTCTCCGATTGTAAATAACTCTAACAGCAGTACACCAATAATAATGCCAATCCCAATCCCGATAATGAATGATCGTCTATGCATAACGAGATTTCTCCTCCTGCATCGCGAGCTGCAAAATAAGCTGAACTTCTCCTTTATTTTTACCAAGCTTTTTTGCAATGGCTTCGATTGATTTACCGGAATTGTGCATTTCGAGCAGCTCTGCATAACGTTTTTGAATACTATCAGCAGGCAAAGCTTCCTCTTCTTGTACGTGGAGTGCTTCCATGTTGTCGTTTACATTACTTCTATCTACTGCAGTATTAGGATTGCCTTGTAGCATCTGAAGCTTTGCTTCCGATGCAGCTACTTGCTGAGATAGCTTAGATAGCTGTTCTTCCACGATGAAGTTCCGTTGCTCTAGACGAGCAAGTGCATCACTTTTAACCCGGTCTTCTTCTCGGAGTTGATTAAGTGACGTAGTGAGCATTTTAACTAAGTCGTTATGCTCATTCTCCATATTATCCATAAATTGCTCAAACGCTAGCTCAAGCTGCTCCATTTGAGCACTTGAACTAGCGCTTTGCTTTTGATTTTTTCCTTTTGGAAGCAAGAAAGCAGCGACTGCAATTACAGCTCCCAAAAGCGCGATATATTGCCAAGATTGCATTGTAATCCCGCCTTGAATGATTAAAGTCTAATATCTAAATGATGCCCTTTGTAAGGATGCCCTGAAGACTGATCCTGTTCTTGCTCCTGCTCAGATCGATTGTGGTCATGTTTCTTTTTTGAGCCTTGTCCGCTAGAATCCTTTTCTTGCTCTCGTATCGTGCCTTTCTCCGTTTCGTCGACTGCCGCGGCTTGCGTTCGCTTTTGCTCCGCTTCCTTAACAACCGATGATTCAAGCATTGTTTGCTCCATAACAGGTCTGTTTATAGCTTGCTGCTGCAAGCTACTAAGCTCTGGAGCACGTGGTACGGAAAGCTGGAGATTCAATGGTGATAATCCCATTCTACTCACCCCTGACACTAATCATATCATTAGTAATATGGCACCATTACAATTTCACCATCTTCATATTTAAACACAATGCTGCTGGTGCTATCTTTAATATAACGTGTATAGCGGCCTATGACAATTTTAACCCCACCAAATACTTGATTTTTTATAGCAACGGTTGCAGATTCACTATTTTCCAGCTGCTTTTCAATTTGAAGCATTCTCTCTTTCAGATCATTCACTAGCACAACCGTTTGGTTTTTAGTATGAATCAGCTTTTGTCTCATTGCCAAACGATCAGGAGTTAATTTTCCGGAAGCTGCCAACTGATCAAGAATAACAAGCGCTTTCTCCGTACGGTCTAAATTCTCCGTCTGCTCTTTAATTGATGCTCGTATATTCACCTGTTCTTCACGATGCTCAGGGTGTACGCCTACCTCAATTGTTGTAGCAGTTGACATCGCGTTACCGATTGTTTTTGCTGACACGCCATCGCCTGCCTGTATAACGCCGCCTACAATCAGCCCTTTTGAACTATCGCAGATCACTTTTTGCCCTGCTTTAACCATCGAGTGAAGAATACTTTGTGTAACATGGACATCTCCGCCAGCTGTAATATGTGCATCTTGAATAAATGAGCATTTTATATTTTGTGTTGCTGCAATCTGACCTTTACCCGAAGCCATAATACCGCCAGTAATCTCAATAGAGCCGCCAGAGCTAAGATCTGCTCCTTCTACCCCACCTATCACTCGTATATCACCTGCAGCATTGACCTTAAATCCAGTAAGTACGTTCCCCCGAATAACTACTGTACCCACAAAATCAATATTTCCTACGCGATAATCGACATCGCCTTTAACCTCGAACACCGGAAATACATTAATTTTATCTTTATCAGTCAACGATATTAATCCATCAATGGCGGAATACATCAGATCCCCTTCGCCGTTGACAACAACGTTTTTCCCAACTTTGAATCTAGCTGGCTTACCCATTACACCGGGTACCGTTTCTCCTGTTACTGTTAGCCCAGCAGCCCCAGCTTGCGGTGGATTAAGTCTAGCAATAAGTTGCCCTCTTTTTACGTTATCAAGCTTTGTCACTTGTTTAAAATCAATGACCTCGGAGTCGGAGGTGTCTGAATCGCGCTGCTTTTCTTCGACATCAACAAATACAACACTTCCATCAATACCTTTTCCTGCAGGCTGCCCCTTTGCAACCTCAATCTTTCGATTCATGTATTGAATGGGTTCCTTACAAATTAAGCGAATATGATCATGTAACAGACCATGGACAATCCCATTTTTACGAATAAAGCTCTCCAATTCTTCTGGTGCATACTTTTCATCATCATAAATCGTCTTCATACTAAGAAAAGCAACTAGTTTATCTGATGAAAACTCCAGGTTAATGCTGGATTCATATTTACTCATGTCCATAACTGCACTCCTCTCCCATTAACGAAATAGTTCCGCTTTGTGTTGCTCTAGCACCCCTCTTAATCGTTGAATCGCTTTGGAATGAAGTTGTGATATTCTTGATGGTGAAAGGGACATTACCTCCGCAATTTCACTTAAACTTAGATCTTCAAAATAAAACAATGAAACGACTGTCCGTTCTTTCTCGGTAAGTCGGTCAATGCCTTTTTCCAAACTTGCCTTTAAATATACATCATCAACCGTAGATTCTGGCTGTTTTGCTGAATGATCTATTAAAAGAGACATTCTTGTCTCTGATTCTTCTTCACGTAATGGTTCTTCCAATGAAAAAACTGCTGAGATAGAGATGTCTTGCACCATTGCAGCAAATTCTTTCTCATTAATATCCAAATACTCGCAAATCTCCGCATCAGAAATCGATCTCATATGCTTTTGCTCAAGCACTTGATATGCTTCTTCGATTCTTTTAGCCTTCTCTCTGACGGAACGCGGCACCCAATCACCTTGTCTTAATCCATCGATGATCGCACCACGAATCCGCCAGGATGCATAGGTTTCAAACTGTAGTCCACGTAAATAATCAAACTTTTCAATGGCGTCAATTAACCCCATGACGCCATGACTTGATAAGTCTTCTTTAATCACATTTTTCGGTAAGCCAATTGACATTCGGTTTGTTACATATTCGACAAGCGGCAAGTAATTTTCGATGAGGCTTTTTTTGGCATCGATATCACCCTGTTCACGCCAAGCTTGCCATAGTGGAAGATTAGTCAGGTGAGATACTTTCTGATCTTTCATTGTCTCACTCTCCTGTTAGATGACGTACTGCTTTCGTCAGCTCTTCTGCCTGAATATTATCTGTTGATACAAGCTTCGTTGGTTTAAGAGGCTTGAACTGCTCACTCTTTTCATTCTTCGTCAACGGTTCAGCTTTTTCTTCGGATATTCCAGTTGCTAATTGATCCCGCAATATAGCATTCAGATCTTCCTCGCCTTCCGGGGTAACATAATCTACATTCGCACCGGAAAGCGTTTGCTCCTCTTCTGTCTGATCATCATCATCAAGATGGCTCTCGTCCGCTCGAAACAGTAAGCCCAATATATAGCGAATAGGATAGGCTAACAAAAAGAATGCTATACAAGCATAAAGCCCGCGTATTAATGAGATCGCCCATGGATTATTCGATAAACCAATTAAAAACACTGCAAGTAAACCAAAAACTCCAAATCCTAAATTCCAACGCCAGCTACCATACATTTTAAATCTCCTTTATACCGTGCTGCACGCTACGAATAGTAAGCAGTCCATTATCGGAACTTAGCTCAATCGTTCGCCCAAAGTTTCCACCTGTGTCCTGTGACAATAAAGGAATACTGAATTGCTCCAGCATCATTAAACAGGATTCAACATTCCTAGGTCCAATTCGGAGAGAATCGGTTTGACCAGGTAAGGAGAACATCTGCGAACCGCCTGCCATCTTCGCTTGCAGGCTACTTACATTCGCACCGAGCGCCAGCATTCTTTCTATAAGCTCAGGTATTGCTGTATCAGCGTACTTAGCAACATTAATGGGTGTTTCTCTTGCTATGCTAGATGATGGGAGCATAACATGGGCCATTCCAGCAACATGTTTTTTCGGATCAAACAACGTTAATCCGACACAAGATCCTAAACCTGTTGTTTTCAGAAACTCCCCGTTTATCGCTGTATTCAGATCAGCCATTCCTACCTTAATTAGTTGTTCACTAATCATTCCAACCCTACTCCTAATGCTCGAAATATAATACCAAATGAGTTCGGATCAGGAATAAGAAAGAAGTGTCCTTCTAATGACTTGCAATCCTCAAGAAAGCTTGTCTCTATAAGAAGTGCCGAATCTCCCATCTCGCCGTACTGCATTAACCCGTAGCTAAGAATCGCTCCAGCCATATCATGAGCAATAACAGGAACCGAAGGCTGTAATTGCAGCTGTGTAAAATCTGCGAGAGAGGAAAGATATGAACCAGCAAGTATGTTGCCAATCTCACATAGGGTTGACAGTTCCAACTCAGAATATGTGCCATCATCTAAATGCTCACTAGGCAGCAATTGCTTCATGAGCTGCAAGGCATAATGTTCTTGCATAATGAAAAACATATTGCCCGGTGCATCGCCTTCAACACGCAGGAATACTGCAACGACGATCTGTTCAGACCCGCCAACACGCTCAGCAACTTCTTCGAAAGGAAGCAGTCGTACGCTTGGCACTGACATGTCAATCGGCTTATTGAGCAACGTAGACATCGCAGTTGCAGCGTTGCCTGCCCCAATGTTCCCTACTTCCTTTAATACATCCATCTCAAAAGCTTCAAATCGATTGAAATTCGCCAAGGTTTACACCTCTAACTGCTCTAGCTGCACGATTTCTGATTTATTCAGCACCTCAGATAGGTTAAGCATAATAAGCAGACGATCATCACCAATCTTAGCGATACCATCTAAATATTTCGCTTGAATTCCACCAACAATTTCTGGAGGCGTATCAATAATATCACGATCAATATCAATGACATCATTAGCCGAATCAACGATAAAACCAACTTCCATTTCGTTAACTGCAACAACGATAATGCGTGTGTGTTCTGTTACTTCTGTTTCAGCTAAGCTAAAACGGCCACTTAGATTAAGTACAGGTACAACTACGCCTCGCAGATTAATTACCCCTTTAATAAAGGAAGGCGTTTTAGGAACGCGTGTAATTGGCATCATACGCTCTATCGTACGAACCTTATCTACCTCGATGCCATATTCCTCATTTGCAATACCAAAAACGATAACTTTTAATTCTTCACTCATGATAACCCCTCCTTATTTTATTAAAGCGTTTGGATCGACAATTAGAGCAACTTGTCCATCGCCTAGTATCGTAGCACCAGAAATACCTGAAATATTAGTTAAGTACTTGCCAAGCGTCTTCAACACAATTTCGCTTTGACCTATAAATTCATCGATAACGATTGCTGCCCATTTATCGCCTTTATGTATGACGATAATCTCATGCTCTTCTTCGTGCTCCTCGTTGTAGCTAGGAGAATCGAATAGTTTAGAAAGCGATATAAGCGGAATAACTGCATTTCTAAATTTAATCATTGGATTGCCATGGACCGCTAATATGCTAGAACGCTGAATAATTGCTGTTTCTACAATAGATGAAAGAGGAATAGCATATTTCTCGTCTCCAAGCTTAATGAGCATTGCAGATATAATCGAAAGCGTTAAAGGAAGTTGAACTGAGAACTTCGTTCCTTTACCTTCTACAGACGTTACTGTAACATTTCCACCTAATGAAGTGATTTTTGTACGAACAACATCTAGACCTACACCGCGGCCTGATATGTCTGAGATAACGTCAGCCGTACTAAAGCCCGCCGAAAAGATTAGATTGTTAATTTCATCAATCGATAATTTATCAGCATCCTCAGGCTTTACTACACCTTTACTGATTGCTTTTTCGAGCACTTTTTTAGAATTAATACCTTTTCCGTCTTCTTCCACTTCGATAAATACATGATTACCGCTATGGAATGCACGAAGATTTACAGTCCCTGTCTCCGATTTACCTGCTGCAATACGTTCAGATATTGTCTCGATCCCGTGGTCGACTGAGTTCCGAAGCAAATGCACGAGTGGATCCCCGATTTCATCGATTACAGTACGATCCAGCTCTGTCTCTGCTCCTGTAACGATAAGCTCGATTTTTTTATCTAATGACTTAGCAAGGTCACGCACCATACGTGGGAAGCGGTTAAAGACCGTATCTACTGGTACCATACGAAGCTTTAACACGATATTTTGTAAGTCTGAACTAACACGAGCCATATGCTCAACCGTATCGATTAAGTCTTGACGCTTAATTTCACTTGAAAGCTGCTCTAACCGCACACGATCAATTAGCATTTCGCTGAACAAGTTCATCAATGCATCTAATCGGTCAATATCGACACGAATGGTACGATTTGCAACAGGAGCGCCGTTTTTCGCAGGAGCTTTTTTCTGTTCACCGACAGATTTATCTTCCGCCTTCTCGTTAGTTTTAGCAGATGGAGTTGGTGCTTCTACTGCGACAGCAACTTGTGTACTAGCACTTGAAAGCGAAGCAAGAGACTCTTCATCCAGCGGCAGTACTTCAACAGTTTCAATTTCAGAGATACTACTAATTTTTGTTGTCAGTTCTTCAGGACTAACCGAACTAATCGTGAATACAGTAAATGATCGATCAAACTTTTCTTGCTCCAGATCCTCTACTGCTGGCTCTGATTTGATAACTTCTCCTGTACTCTCTAATACATCAAATACCATGTAAGAGCGTGCTGCTTTCAATACACAACTCTCAGTCAATGTTACTTTTATATAAAAGACTTGAAGACCACTTTCGATCGATTGCTTCAAAACAGAAGATTGATACTGGTCAAGCAAACCACCTTTGTCATTATCGCTTGCTGTATTCGTTGTTGCAGCAGCTGATGCAGTGTCTGCAGATCCATTTTTATAATCGCCTTTTACGATGTTTGATAGATCTTTAACAATGTGGGTAACATCCGCTTTTCCTGTTCCCCCTTGAATAACATCCTCAACCATTGATTCCAGTGCATCCAAACCTTTGAACAATGTATCAAAAATAAAACTATCCATTTTAAGCTTATCGTTACGAACGAGATCAAGAACATTCTCCATCTCGTGGGTTAGCGAGGCCAAATCCTCAAAGCCCATCGTTGCTGACATCCCTTTTAATGTATGTGCCGATCTGAATATATCCTGTACAATCGATATATCCTCCGGAGCACTTTCAAGTCTCATTAGGTTGTCATTCAACGCCTGCAGGTGGTCATTTGATTCGTCAATAAACATTGATAAGTAAGCATTCATATCCATACATGACACCTCCTAAAAGTTTGTACTGCTAATTTTTCAACACTAATTTCATTAATTCAGGTGCAATATGTGACAGAGGAAGCACCTTGCTTGCTGCTCCTAGCTCAACCGCTGATCGTGGCATTCCATACACTACGCAGCTTTCTTCAGCTTCAGCTATAGTTGATGCAACGCCTTGATCAGCTAGTTTCTTCATCCCCTGTGCTCCATCGCTTCCCATCCCTGTCATCAGAACGATATGACGTTCAAGCTCCTGGAATTCAAGTAGTGAGTCAAAAAGTACATCTACTGATGGCCTGTGACCATTTCGAGGAGGCTCATTGCTTAAAGAAAGTACATATTGCTCCTGCTGACGCTCTACCTTCATATGATAGCCGCCAGGTGCTACATATGCTTTACCGTTTTGAAGCTTCATTCCGTGCTCCGCTTCGCATACCTCAAGCTCACTAAAATGATCCAATCGCTGCGCGAGTGATTTTGTGAATCGAGGCGGCATATGCTGCACAATAACGACAGGTGCAGCTAAGCTCCCTGGAAGATGACTGATCACTTCATGTAATGCTTTTGGCCCACCTGTTGATGTTCCAATTGCTACTATTGAAGTAATACTGTTGCTATTAGCTTTCTTGCTAACTTTCACTTGTTGTGCTGGAACTACTATTTCTCGTTTTTGCACTTTCTTAAGAGCTGTTACATCAAGCTGCTTTTTAGGCGGAACGACGGTATCTTGATTTTTGATCTTGCTGTCTAGTTCCTTATTCATAGATGAAGTCACTTGAGGCACAGTCTTTTTACTTATAATTCTATCATTTTTCGGGAGATTTGACGCAGATTCTGCTAAATAATCTATATTATTCTTTGTTTGCTTTGCAAACGGCGTCGATTGTTTAAGATTGGATCCTTTTCTCCGCGTTAACACTGCTATTTTCAGCTTTTCTAGCAATATCTCTCCGACTGAACGAATATCCTGTGCATTCGTTCCAACCATCGAGGGCTTACGGATAAAGTCAAAAGCTCCATATTGCAGCGCTTTGATCGTATCTCTCGTATTCGCTTCGCTTATACCCGAGAGCATAATAATCGGCAATCTATGCTTTTTCAAGATGTGCTGAAGAGCATCAATGCCATTCATTTGAGGCATTTCGAGATCAAGAGTGATGACATCAGGGTTTGTTGTGTCCACACTTGTTACAGCTTCAATCCCGTTTTTTGCTGTGCCAACTACGACAAATTGTGGATCATGTTCAATTAAATCTGTAATGATCTTTCTCATAAAGGCTGAGTCGTCTACAACTAATACACGATACGGCTCCATGTCTTCGCCTCCATTTCAAGGATTATCTAGTACGCTTTAATAATTTATGTAAAAATCCTTTGATACCAGTTGAAGAGCTTTTTGTCGGTATATTTAGATATTCCTTTGCAATTGTTATGATTGACTTAGATGCGTCGCTTTCTGGAAATAACATAAGTAACGGCACTTGCTTCTTAACTGATTTAGAAACGTGTGGATCATCGTATATATAACCAATAGCAGGCAACTCAATATTTAGAAATCGTTGTGTCGCACTTGCTATACTTGCAGCTGTACGCTCGCCTTCAGACCGATCACCAGAACGATTCACTACTACCTTAAACTGAACTGACTCATCAATCGAATGAACCATCTTAATTAAAGCATAGGCATCCGTAATTGAAGTTGGCTCAGGTGTTGTAACAACAATTGTTTCATCAGAGGCTGTAATAAATTGAGCGGTTTCCTTGGACAAACCTGCACCTGTGTCAAAAATAATGTAGTCATATTGTCCTTGGAGCTTTAATATTTCAGTGCCAAATCGATTAATTTCATCATCAGACAGCCTCACGAGATCAAGGAGGCCTGAGCCTCCTGCAATATAATGTAGTCCTTCTGGCCCAACACTAATAATATCCCAAATCGTTTTTTCATTTTTTACCAAATGATATAAGTTATATCGGGAGCTCGTTCCCATTAACACATCGATATTGGCCATACCAATATCCGCATCAATAACAAGCACCTTTTTACCGAACCGCTGCAGGGCAAGGCTAAAGTTAAGGCTGAAGTTCGATTTTCCAACACCACCTTTACCGCTGGTGACTGAGATAAATCTTGTTTTTTCTTCGTTGTATTGAGCCGAATGCTGCTTAACTAATTGTCTTAATGCTTCTGCTTGGTCATGCATCATGAAGATCTCCTAGTAATAACTCAATATACTTGTCCACTTGGAAAGGTGAAATATCGTCTGGTACATTTTGTCCGCTTGTTATAAACAGTGGCGTAAGTCCGTACATCATAACCATATTGAATATGGAGCCATACACATCCGTCTCATCCAGCTTTGTAAAAACGACTTTTCTTACACCGTATTTACTAAACTTTTCCGCGATAATTCTCATATCTGCCGTTCTTCCAGTTAAGCTAAGGACGAGTACGGATTCACTCTGTTCATTATTAGGAAGCAAGCTGTTAACTTCTGACACATGCAAGTCACTTTTGAAATTACGCCCTGCAGTATCCATCATTACAAGCTCTGTATGCTCAAGTGCTGAAAGTGCTCGTTCTAGTTCAAGTGGTGAAAACACAACTTCCAAAGGAAGGTTTAGAATATTAGCATACGTTCGGAGCTGCTCTACAGCGGCAATACGATATGTATCTGCTGTAATAAGCCCAAGTTTTTTACCTTCTTTAATAGAATAGTTGGCAGCAAGCTTAGCAATCGTCGTCGTCTTCCCTACACCTGTAGGACCAACAAATTGAACAATTTGGCTAGTTGAAGCAATACTCCCCTGTTGATATGGGGACAGCCATTCCATCAATTTATCTTTTGAAAGATGCCATGTCTGAGTAACGTCAAGCGGTATGCCTGCCTCTTCTTCTAGCTGTACTAGCTGCTCTACGAGCAGATCAATCCATTGCTCATCCAGCTCTTGCTCCTGAAGTCTTATTTTCAAAGCGTTAATTGCTTCAGATGGCTCATAGTCAGCCTCGCTGCCTTTTTTCGAAAGCTTAATCATTTCTAAACGTAAGCTTTTCAACTCTTCGACGATAAATTGCTCTGTCACAGTTAATTCTTGGGAAGGCTTCGATAGTGCTTCTTCCTTTACATGCGATGAAGATGGCTTAGCATGTTCAGCACTATTCGTTACCTGTCCAATAGAACCGTCGTCAGAGACCGCTTCAGGCTTTGATGCAGGAACACCACCGACGCCATATAGACGTGAAGCGAATGAGTGAGCCGCTTCATTTGACGGTCCCCCTTTGCTATGATCATCTGAAACTTTAGCTGCTGCTGAAGATGACGATTCTTCGATGTCCTGCTGCTTTGATCTTTTTGACGCTTTAAGAATTTGTTCAATGACTAGATCTACATCGACATCAGTTGTATCCATCTTTTTCGACATCGGCTTCGATTCAGCTTTTGCAGTATTAGGCTCAACTGCAGCCATTACTTCGATTTTACGCTTGCTGAACATGCCCATAAAGCCGCCAACTTTTATTTCTTTCGACTCAAGAATAACTGCATCTTTGCCTAAATCATTTCTTATAAGCGGGACTGCATCTGATAATGCGTCAACAACATATTTTTTCACTCTCACAGATTTACCACCCCAACGCTTTGTACTTCAATATTAGGCTCAAGTTCACTATAGGAAATAATCGGCAAGTCTTGCATCGTACGTGCAATAATTTGTCTCAAATACATTCGAATCGTCGGTGAGGTCAAAACAATCGGCTGTTGACCAGATTGCAATAAACGATTGACCTGCTCCGTGAGACGTTGAAACACTTGCTGTGAAGATACAGGATCAAGTGAAACGTAACTGCCCTGATCGTTCTGTTGTACAGAGTCAATAATTTTTTTCTCAAGCTGTGCACCTAAAGTTATGACACGCAATGACTGACCACCCGGTGCATATTGCTGTGTAATTTGACGAGATAATGCTTGTCTTACATATTCCGTTAATATATCAGTATCCTTCGTATACTGGCCATAATCTGCCAAAGTCTCGAATATCGTAACAAGATCTCGAATAGATACCTTTTCCTGAAGAAGCTTCGTTAATACTTTCTGCACATCACCTAGCGGCATAACCCCTGGAATGAGATCATCCACCAGCGCAGGATAACTAGCTTTAACATTTTCCACCAATGCTTTTGTTTCCTGACGTCCGATCAATTCATGCGCATGACGCTTAACGATTTCCGTTAAATGCGTAGCTACTACTGAAGGTGGATCAACAACCGTGTAGCCAGAAAGCTCAGCACGCTCTTTTGTCATCTCATCGATCCAAATCGCAGGCAAGCCAAACGCTGGTTCAGTAGTTTCTATACCATGAATAGAATCATCGTCGTATCCAGGACTCATCGCTAAATAGTGGTTAAGCAGTAATTCACCGCGAGCAACGGTATTTCCTTTAATTTTAATGACGTATTCATTCGGTTTTAATTGAATATTGTCGCGTATTCGAATGACGGGAACAACGAGTCCAAGCTCGAGCGCACATTGTCGCCTAATCATAATGATGCGATCCAGTAAATCTCCGCCTTGCTGCGTATCAGCTAAAGGAATTAAGCCATAGCCAAATTCGAATTCTATAGGATCAACTTGAAGCAAACTTATGACGCTTTCTGGACTTCTAACCTCTTCAATCTGTTGTTCCTCCACAAGCAACTCATCCTGTTCTGCCTTTTTAAGCTGAGAACGACCTAGTAAGTACCCAGCAATAGCAAGACCAATCGCAAACGGCCATGTTCTAACAGGTCCAATTGGTGTAAGACCTAATACAGCAATTGTACCAGCTGCTACATAAAGAAGCTTCGGATATTTGAACAGCTGACCCGTAATGTCTTCTGCAAGGTTTCCTTCGGATGCTGAACGAGTAACAATTAAGCCGGAAGCTGTAGAGATCAACAGTGCTGGAATTTGAGCAACCAAGCCATCACCAATCGTTAAGATCGTGAACGTCGATAACGCTTCGCCAAAGTCTAAACCCATCATAGCCATACCAATAATAAAGCCGCCAATAAGGTTTATGATCATCATAATAATTGTCGCAATCGCATCACCTTTTATAAACTTACTGGCACCATCCATTGCTCCATAAAAGTCAGCTTCTCTCTCAATATTAGAACGACGCTCTTTTGCTTCATGCTCATTAATTAGTCCAGAGTTAAGGTCCGCATCAATACTCATCTGCTTACCAGGCATTGCATCTAGCGTAAAGCGAGCTGCTACTTCAGCGACACGCTCTGAACCTTTTGTAATAACGAGAAATTGAACAACAACGAGTATTAAGAAAACGATGAAGCCGATAATAACCTCTCCGCCACCAACCCATTGTCCGAACGTTTCAATGACCGCTCCACCTTCTGCATGTGACAAGATCATTCTTGTCGTTGATATGCTGAGGGCTAAACGAAATATTGTTGTAACTAGCAAAATCGCCGGGAAAATCGAGAAATCCAAAGCCGACTTTGTATTCATTGCTACAAGTAGAATCGTAATCGCTATCGTAATATTAATGATGAGAAGAAAGTCAATTAACAGAATTGGGAGCGGTACGATCATCATGAGAATAATTCCGATAATTCCACACGTTATAATAAGCTCTTTCAACTTCATGATGTTCCCTCCCTTACATTATATTTTAGTATGCTTTCTACCTTTAATCTTATATACATATGCCAGCACCTCTGCTACAGCCTGAAACAGATCAGCCGGTATTGCATCACCGATCTCTGTTTGACTGTACAATGCACGTGCAAGTGGCTTATTTTCCATCGTTATTACATCATGCTCTTTTGCTACTTCTTTAATTTTAAGAGCTAGATGATCCATCCCTTTTGCTACAACGACGGGTGCTTCCATATTGGTCGCATCATACTTTAATGCAACAGCAAAATGGGTAGGGTTCGTTATAACGACATCAGCATTCGGGACTTCCTGCATCATACGTGAAATTGCCATTCGCAATTGCTTTTCCCTGATTTTTCGTTTAATTAACGGATCACCCTCAGATTTTTTGTGCTCATCTTTAATATCCTGCTTCGACATTTTTATACTTTTCGCGTGTTCATATTTTTGATAAAGAAAATCTAAAAACGCTAGAACAATCAATATAGAGCCTGTTGTCACACCCATACGTATGACTAGGGAGGCTAGATATGATACAACCGTTTCAATGGGCTGAAGCCCTAGTCCTGTTATCGTGCCCCATTCATTTTTAATAATGGTGTACACAACAACTGCAATAATTGTAACCTTCAGTAAACTTTTAGCGAATTCGACAAGGCTTCGCATCGAAAAAATGCGTTTAAAACCTTCAATAGGATTAAGCTTTTTCAGTTGTACCTTTAGTGGTTCATTGGTTAACAAAAATCCAAACTGTGCTACATTCCCAACAACTCCAGTGATGACGACGATCGCAAGAATCGGTGCAATGATCAATAACGTCTGGAGGATGACACTAATAAAAAAGTCTCCTAAATTCGTCATCGTAACTTCCATTGTCAACCAGTTTTCAAATATATCCCGAAACAATCGATTAAAGTGAGTTTTGTAGTAATCTCCAAGCATCATAAACGATGCGAAGCACAGCGTAAGAATTAATGCAGCAGGCAGCTCTTGGGATTTCGCTACTTGTCCTTTTTCCCGAGATTCCTGCTTCTTTTTTGGTGTGGCTTTTTCTGTTTTTTCTTGATTGAATAGCTGCAGATCTACAAGTAAACGATATTTATGCACTGTTTTGCCTCCATTCTATGCAGGCGGACCTTGCACCACGCCGAACATTTGCTCAAGCGTGTTGAACATAACGGTAAAGATTTTCTCGAATATCATTGCCATACCAGGCATTAACAAGAAAATTAAAAATAAGCCAAGCATAATCTTTACTGGAAAACCGATAACAAATACGTTGAACTGTGGCGCTGTCTTTGCTAAAAAGCCAAGACCAACATCCGTTATAAACATCGCAACCATTAGCGGCAACGCAACCTGTATCCCAATAACGATGCTCGAGATTACCGCATTCGTAATAAATTGTGCCAGGCTTCCATCAGCCATCCTAGAGAACCATTGATTTTCTATCGGCATATATAGGTAGCTATCCATCAATCCAATGAGTAAATAATGATGACCATTCATCATTAAAAACACGACAAGCATTAACATGTACTTAAAATTACCGAGTAAAGGTACCGATACTCCTGATACCGGGTCAACGATATTTGCCATGGCAAAGCCAATTTGCATATCTATTAATCCTCCGGCAGTTTGAACCGTTACGAAAAACAGATAAACAATAAAGCCCATCATAATTCCAATCAGCACTTCTCTTATGACGAGTAAAAAATATTGAATATCGATAATCATCGCTTGGCTTGGGCCATGGACGGAGACGATTAGCAAGGAAATAAAAAAGCCGAGCCCAATCTTAAAAATCGCCGGAACATTTTTGTGATTAAAGATCGGTGTTACGACGAAAAAAGCTGTTACTCGACAAAATATTAACAAAAAAATAGGAAGTGCTTGTAAAAATACTTCTGTCATCGAATTCACAGCCTAACCGATATATTGATGCAGATTGCTAAATATCGTATACGTGAAGTCGACAACCGTATTGAGAATCCACGGTCCGAATATAACTACCGCTAGCAAAACTGCAACGATCTTCGGAACAAACGCCAGCGTCTGCTCTTGGATTTGGGTTGTCGCCTGAAATACACTTACTACTAAACCTGTAACTAGTGCAAGAACGAGCATAGGAGCTGCCGCTTTTAATACGGTAAAGACTGCTTGTCCAGCTATCCCAATTATAAAATCTGCACTCAATATTTCCCCCTCCTGATCTAGCTTTAAGGGTTAAAGCTTAGTAGTAATGAACGTACAATGAGATACCAGCCATCTACTAAAATAAACAACAATATTTTGAACGGCAGCGAGATCATAATTGGCGGAAGCATCATCATCCCCATCGCCATTAGCGTACTCGCCACAATCATATCGATAATTAAAAACGGAATAAAGATCATAAAGCCCATCTGAAATGCCGTTTTCAATTCACTTATTGCATAGGCTGGAATCAATGTCGTAATCGGAATATCTTCATAAGAGGTAGGTTTCTCTTCACCTGTATAATTCATAAACAGTAGAAGATCTTTTTCCCTAGTATGGCTGAACATAAACTTTTTCATCGGCTTTGCTGCTTCTTCAAAAGCTTCCTCTTGCGTTATATCTCCTTGAATATATGGCTGAAGCGCAACTTGATTAATCTCATTAAATGTCGGTGCCATTATAAAGAAAGTTAAGAACATCGCCAACCCAACAAGCACTTGAGAGGGAGGAATCGTATTCGTTCCCATAGATGTTTTGACAAAGCCGAGTACAATGACAATCCGAGTAAAGCTCGTCATAAGCACCAAAATTGCAGGCGCAACACTTAATACAGTTATTAGCAATAAAATAGAGAGTGTGCTAGTCCCTGAAGCATTAGCATCATCATTACCGATATTAATGGAGATATCAGGAAGCGGTTCAGCGTGAGCATATGGTACCAAGAAAACATAAAACATAAATAGTATTGGTACGATAAGCATCCACTTTTTTTTCATTGTCCATCAACCATTCGTTATTTATTATCTTTTAATAGGGATTCTAGCTCTTGCTTGCGTTCTGCTTGTTTTTCAAGCTTCGTCTGAAGTAGATCTTCAAAAGAATGCTGATCATTCCACATATCATTAGATTGCATCGTAGAATCAGGTTGTTTCTTACGTGAGGCAATGAATTGTTTAAGTGAGCCAAAACTTATATTGCTTTGCTCTGCTAATTCTAACTCCTCAATAATTTGCGCAACCTTATCCGGATCATCCTCTTTGTCGAGTAGTGTAACCGTCTCTCCTACCCCAACAATATATATACGACCTGCAGCCTCAATAACTTGCATCGAACTGTTTTGTCCGAGGCTTACTCCCCCAAGCGAACGCATGCCTCGCTGATTACCCCAGGCACGATTTCTTTTTGACAACCACTTCACAGTGACTATTAATAGCGCGATAACAATTGCTAAAGCTACGAAAACTTTTATTACATCAAACACAATATTCGATTGTTGAAATGCTGGAGACCCATCGCTAGTTAGACCACTCCCACGATCGCCGTTACTAGAAGTAGCAACAGCGATGTTTGGAAGCGATAATAATATTAAGATAGCACTTGCGATTTTTAGAGCTAATTGTCGCATATTAAGCCTACTCATTAGCCTAATGTTTTCTTAATGGCTTCAATTACGCGATCAGCTTGGAAAGGCTTAACAATAAAGTCTTTTGCTCCTGCTTGGATTGCATCAATAACCATTGCTTGTTGACCCATCGCAGAACACATAATTACTTTTGCATTCGGATCGATTTTACGAATTTCTTTTAAAGCAGCAATTCCGTCCATCTCCGGCATCGTAATATCCATCGTAATAAGGTCTGGTTTTAATTCCTTAAATCTTTCAACAGCTTGAGCACCATCAGGTGCTTCACCTACTACCTCATAACCATTCTTGCTTAAAATATCACGAATCATCATTCGCATAAATGCAGCGTCATCAACAATTAGAATACGATTAGCCATTTTTCTTCCTCCTAGAAATCCTTTATTGTAGTTTTTGAATTCTGTCCCATTGACTTACGATATCTGTAACACGAACCCCAAAGTTCTCATCAATGACTACAACCTCACCTTTAGCAATGAGTTTGTTGTTGACAAGAATATCAACCGGTTCACCTGCCAGCTTATCTAACTCAATGATTGAACCTTGAGAAAGCTCAAGTATATCTTTAATCTGCTTTTGGGTCCTTCCTAATTCTACAGTGACCTTCAATGGTATGTCGAGTAGTAAATTAAGATTTGTCCCATCCGTTTGGGTATAAGGTCCTTGATTAAAGTTAGCAAACTGTACAGGTTGAACATTAACATTGCGGTTCATGTTCATATTTTGATTCATATCGACATTCATCGCAGGCTGAGCATACATATCTTGCTGAGGAGCATAGTTGTTATGTCCTACCGCCGGTTGTTGCTCAAACTGAGCCGCTGGCTGTACTGGCGGCATAGCCTGTGGGGCAACCTGTGGGGCAGCCTGTGGAGCTAGCTCCGAAGGAGTTGCTTCCATAACTGGTACAGGTGGCGCAGCAATTGGCTCCGTCTCAGTTCCCATAAGTGTCGCTACCATTTGTTTTGCAAAAGAAATAGGAAGCAGCTGCATGATCGTTGAATCGATCAAATCACCTATTCTTAGGTTGAATGAAATTTTAATCATGATGTCTTCTGGTGGCAAATGATCGATTCCATCCCCACTTGATACATCTAAAATATCAATACCCGGCGGTGATATGTTCACTAGTCGATTGAATATGGTAGACATTGATGTCGCAGATGAACCCATCATTTGATTCATTGCTTCTTGAACGGCAGAAATATGAATTTCATTCAATTCCTGATCTGTAACTTCACCTTCTCCACCAAGCATTAGATCTGCTATGACCTGTGCGTCTTTGGTACGAATAACAAGCGAATTAATCCCTTCAAAGCCATCAACGTATTCAACACTTACTGCAACATGTGGTTTAGGAAAAACATCACCAAGCTCGCTTTTTCGAACTAAAGATACGGAAGGAGTTGTAATATCCACCTTTTTTCCTAGTAAAGTTGACAATGCTGTAGCTGCGCTGCCAAACGTAATATTTCCAATTTCACCTAAAGCATCCTGCTCAAGTGTTGACAAGTAATCTTCTAGTACAACATTTTCAAGTGCAGCAGGAGTTGTTTCACTATGCTCAGGTTCACCGGAGGATTGACGAAGCAATGCATCAATTTCCTCTTGAGATAAATAATCTTTACTCGTCATAGTCTTCTTCCGCTCCTTCGTTTACAATCTCATCAATTTGAATCGCTAAGCGATCTCTAATCGAGCCTGGACTTCCAATAAATTTCAGCTTTTCCCCTACTTTTATTTTAAGTCCTTCATCAACAGGTTTGTTTAGAGTTAATACATCTCCTTGAGCTAGACCCAAAAACTCCTGAATCGTAATTGTTGCTCCGCCGAGTTCAGCAATAATTGGAAGCTTTGTTTTCTTCACACGATGCTCAAGGATTTCAACTTCCTCCGGAATGCGCTCTTTCTTTTGGGAAACAAACCAATGATGGACAGACAGTCTTGGCATAATTGGCTCTAGTACAACATGCGGTATACACAGGTTAATCATTCCCGTAGTATCACCTATTTTTGTACTAAATGTGATTAGCGCAATAGTTTCATTGGGAGACACGACTTGCATAAACTGCGGGTTTGTCTCCAAAGCTTCAAGCTTAGGCTTAATGTCAATTACCGTTTTCCAAGCCTCTTGCAAACTATCGAAAGCTCTTGCGAATACCTTTTCCATTACAATCGTTTCGATTTCAGTAAGAGCATTCATTTTGGTTGGTGCTGTGCCTGCACCGCCAAGTAGGCGATCTAACATGGCATAGGCTACGTTAGGGTTTACCTCTAGCACCATTCGACCTTCTAAAGGTTCTGCTTCAAAGATATTAAGAATCGTCATCTTCGGAATGGAACGGATAAATTCATCGTATGGTAATTGCTCTACGTCAACTACATTAATTTGTACAAATGTTCTTAACTGTGCAGAAAAATACGTCGTCAAATACCGAGCAAAGTTCTCATGTATTCTGGACAAGCTACGGATATGATCTTTAGAAAAGCGCACTGCACGCTTGAAATCATAAACACTAATCTTTCTAGTCGGTTCTTCCTTCTTCAAATCTTCTGCATCCATCTCACCTGATGATAGCGCAGCAAGAAGCGCATCTATCTCATTTTGAGATAAAACATCAACCATGTCTCTCACCTCCTTAGAGGAATTCGTTAGAAGCTAAATTTTGGCAATCATAAAATCTGTAATTTCAACTTTTACTAGCTTTCCTTTAGGCAAAATAGGGTTAATTAAATTCAACAGTTTCGCCTCTAGTTGATCTTCCCCTTGAGAACCGTTCAGCTCTTCTGCTGTCATATCAGCAAGAGTTCTGCTCACAATTGGCTTTACTTCAATGTCCAAAATCTGATCGAAACTTTCTTTTGCTTTTTTGCTATCTAATTGGAAAGCAAAGTTGATTCTGACTACATATTGTGAATCCTTCAAGTTTCTGCTGAATTCCGTCAGAGTAGAGGTTACTTCCACTCGCTTCTCAGCGCTTAGCACTTCAACCTCAACTGGATTTTTTTCAGCAATCGCTTTGTTTGTATCGTCAAACATTGTTTTGTATACGACGATTCCTACTACTGCAATTAATGTAATAGATAGCAGTATTGTAATTAACCACGGCAGCATCTTTTTCATGGCAAAGGCTCCTTTATAATTGACTCTTTTGGGCCGCAGTAATTAGGCCTATTGTTTGAAGATACTGCTGATTGAGTGCAATGATTTCAGCAGTTGATTCTTTTACTACAATTTTGTTGCCAGTTGTCAACGTAACAACTGTATCAGCAGCTTCTTCAACCATCTCAATAAGCAATGCGTTAATTGTTAGAGATCTACCATTTAATCGCGTTACAGTAATCATGTGCAGCCTCCTTGATTAAGAGGGATCAATCGATCCCCCTCAATATCATTTTACTTATCGTTTAAGATTGACGACTTCTTGTAAAATTTCATCGGAAGTAGTAATGATTCTTGAGTTCGCCTGGAAACCGCGCTGAGCAACAATCATTTCTGTAAATTCACTTGTCAAATCAACGTTAGACATCTCAAGCTGACCAGCAATGATACCACCTGTACCAAGCTCTGGATCGTTAGGTGCTACGATTTCAATCTCTCCATCTGGATTCGCATTGACAGTCATACGGTACAAGTTGCCGCCAAGCTTTTCAAGACCTGCTGGGTTTACAACACGTGTAACACCGATCTGCGCTACTTCAACTTGACCATCAGCCGTTACTCCGATAATCGAACCATCTTGTGCAATGCTGAACGCTGTAACTTCCTCATCAAGAATAATTGGAGCACCACCAACATCAAGAACGAACAAGCCATCACCATTTACTAGCTGACGGTTTGCGTCAAGCGTAAAGTTACCAGCACGAGAAAGCACTTGCTCAGCGTCATCGCCTGCTGACAAAACGAAAAATCCATCTCCGTTAATACGCAAATCCGTCGGTTGGTTTGTCGTCATCGCACTACCAGCAGTATGTACGGTATCAATCGAGGCAAGTGCAACACCTAATCCTACTTGCTTCGCATTTACACCACCACTAACTCCCTCTTCAGGAGCAGTTACACCACTTACCGATTGACTTAAAATATCTGAAAACATTACGCGACCAGATTTGAAGCCGATTGTATTAACGTTGGCAATGTTATTACCGATAACATCAAGCTTTGTTTGGAAGCCTCTCATACCAGAAACCCCAGAATACATTGATCTTAGCATTCTTCATCCTCCTATAGTTAACAAACTAGTAGCTGCATCAGTCGGTCAGCAGCTGTAGGCTCCCTTATCGGTCCAGCCTATTTCAAAATGATTGCACTATCAATTTGTGTAAACACATTGCTTTGTAACTGTCCGCCATCAAGTGCGGTTACTACCGTTCTAGTTGGCACATTGACAATCATCGCAATGTCACGGTAAACGATCAGTGAGTCCTTCGCACCCTTTTGTGCTGCAGAATCAACTGCCTCACTAATTTGATTCAAGCCTTCCTGCGGCAAGCTAATGCCTCGCTGAGCCATTCTTACTTCTGCGTGATGGCTGAATTTGAGCATTTCGCGATTCAATGCGTCTGAGAAGCTTGGCTTTTCTGTTGATTTGGCCTGTATACTGTGATTCCCATGCTGAAATGCGCCAGGATTCACCTTCATTGGGTACAGTTGACCAACTCTAATGCTTTCACTCATTACTCATTCACCTCTTCTTCAGAAGAAGAGTCTGCTTCACTGGAATTATCGCTATCACTTTCATCAGCATCATTCTCGTTATTAGCTGGCACAGTAGTTGAAATTTGTCCGATAAAATCCATTCCTATTTTCTCGCCGCCAACCTCGACATATAGATAACCATCCTGCGATATTATAGAATCAACAATTCCGCTTCGTTGCATAACTTTTCCGTTGCTATCATACTCATTCCACGTTACCGCTTTACCGATCAGGCTAGAAGCCGTCCCAATGTTTAATCTTAGAAGGGATACTTCATCCTTCACGTTTATCAATTGCTCTACTGTTGAGAACTGAGCCATTTGAGCGATATACTGTGTGTTATCCATTGGAGATAACGGGTCTTGGTTTTGCAATTGCGCAACTAGCAAACTAAGAAATTGTTCTTTACCAAGTTCTGTAGAATTAGTAGAAGCTTTCGCAACGTTGGATGCACTGTAATTCGGCCATACAACTGAAGATGTTATTGAGCTCGCCATCTTTTCACCTCCATTGTGTCTATATGGAAAAGCTATATTGTTTCGTTAACTGCTCGTCCAAAGCCGAGTTCTTGATTCGTTGCATTGAGAAGTAATTCCTCTTCAAATGTTTCATCACGCTCTTTACGGCTAGAGTTGCTTTCATTGCTGCTGTTGCCTTGCGAATGCTGTCTTTGCTGTTGATTTAACTGCGAAGCAAATTCACTTTGGGCAACTTCAATTTTTTCAACGGTAATGCCTTGCGATGCTAATGAAGCACGAAGCTGCAGCATTTGATTCTCCAATGCATCTTTCGCCATTGCAGTTTCTGTTTGGAACATAGCTGTCAACACGCCGTTTTGCATTGAAATCTTCACATCAACATGACCTAAGTGCTCCGGTGTTAGTGATAATCTTGCTTCTGTCAAGCCATTCAGCTCAGTCACATTAAATCGTTGCACAATTAAGCCCTTTATCGTATCTGCAAATTCGTCAGCTAATACGTAAGCACTAGTTACAGCTGGTCCAGTTCTAGCGATATGAGGCAATAGCTCTCTTGCATTGTCAGCTCGCAATACAGCAATTGATGTTGTCGGCTGATTCACTGCTTCCTCGTTAGCTGCCTGAGACTCAGTCGGTGCTGACTTAGAATCCTTCACTTGAGCCGCTACTTGGGCATACGTTGCTTCTTGGCTTATACGCTGCAAATGAGATCCCTGATCACCTGAAGTTGCCTTCAAATCTTTCGTAGCAATCGAAGCGGCTGAAGACTGTCCATTCGGATCCGCTTGTACACTAGCTTGTTTAAGCTTAACATCCTGCAGCAGCTCCGCTACTTTTGCTTGCACAATCTGCAATTGCTCAGAGATTACCGCTTCTACTGATTGACCAGATAACACCTTCATTGAACCGCTTTGCAATGCTTGCTGAACCATTAGTAGCTGATCCTGCAGCTTGACTACGCCATTATACGAAGATGCTTGATTAGCATCACCATCGACTTGCAGTTGTTCCTTTACGCTGGATAACGATTGATTCAACGTATCACTATTTAATGATATTACTTGAATCAAAGCCTCGATTTGACCGAGTAAAGACTCTACAACTGAAATATGTTCTCCGCCTAGCTCCAATTGCTCAAGTTCTTCAAGCTGATCTAGTAGTTTCTCAAGCATGTCATTCAGTTGTTCTGCTGTTACTAGATTGTTAAGTGAGCCATCTGCTTTCGACATTAAGCCAGCTACGGATGCGATGAGTTGACCAGCTTCAGCTTGACCCACTACTTCGCCTTGCTGTGCTCCAACAAGACTAAACAATTGCTTTTGAAATGCAGTTCCATTTGTCGATGAAGTGTTCGCATTGGCCAGCTGAGCAACATTCCCCATTACTGCACCGCCAGTCAATAAATTCATAACGTCCATTTTTTCACCTCCTTTCAGTAAAGTCAGTGATTAATCCTGCATCAGCTTTGTGACTAGCAACGCGGTAGTGCTTTCGTTAATTGCTGACATTTCTTCTAAGATCGCCGATCGAGCTGTGCTTCCAGTAACTTTTAAGATGCGAAGCACTTTGCTTGAGCTAACATCCATCATCTTCAAAAGCATCTCAGCAGCTGCTGTAGGCTCCATAGCTGAAAATGTTGCTGCAAGATCTGCATCACTTACTTCATTTGAAGATGAATCCGAAGCAGTATCCGATTGAAGCTTCTCCACTCTTGATTGCAATGCTGCAATTTCTAGGTCTTTAGCTGTTTCGCTATCCTTAAGTAGCATCGTTACGTCTGCTGCTACCTGCGGCGTCATTTTCTCCATTACGCGAACACGATCATCTGCACGCATTTGACTAAAAATAAGCGCTATTTCTTCCAATGTCATACTTTGCACGATTGGAGCAGCCTTGCTGGGCGTCATCTTGGCAAACATACTTGCAAGCTCCTGTATTCTAGCCGTATATTGCTCGTCCGTTACCGTTGTTTGTTCTTCAACAGGCTCAACCTTTTGCTCTTCCTTCTGTTGTTGAAGGCTCGCGATTGTTTCTTCCTGCTCTATCGATTTCGTTTGAGCAGCATTCAACTCATTCTGAAGACTTGCGAGCTGTGTTTCCAACTCAACGATTTGCTTACTGTAGTTGTCTTTTTTTATCTCTTCATCAGTGCTGGAAACTGTCATACTAGGCTCTGGTAAGAAATTACGTACAATTGGTATATCCTGACCAATCTCGATTGCCTTATTACGCACATCTTCTTTGAGAAACGTTACTAAAAGTCCAACTAATACAATTACAAAGAGAACTGGTGTTACAAAAAAAACGGCTCTTTCAATAAAACTGCTTTCTTGCTTTTCTTCGTCAATGGCTGCCAATTCCATTCACTCCCTTGTACGGTCTTATGGGGTCGGTGACATAAAACGGATGGAGGCCATCTCGTCTAATTCATTTTGTTCTTTAATTAGCATGCTGTACTGAAATTTCGTAAAAGCATTCTCCTTGGCTTTATGCCAAACCTTTTCTTCCTTCATCTTGGAAGCTAACTCGTTTCTACGCAGCTCAACTTTTTTCTCTGCTCGTTTAATATCTTTCATTTTGTTCTTAATATTTTCCACAAAATATTCGATATATTGATTAATAGCTAATATTTCGGCTAATGGTGTAGCTTCAAGAACAGACTGCTCCAACTTTCGCTCCCATTCTTTTTGCTGTTGCTGCAGTGACAACAATTGCTCTTTCTCACTGTTAAGCTCACCAATGGCATCAGATAACAGCCATTCAGCATGAGTCTTTTCGCTTTCCTTCAAATCAACAATCTTCTGAAAGCTGTATTTGAATGATGCCATCTTTTAATCAACTCCTACTAAAATTCGCAATTAGCTGCTCTTGCGCTTCTTCTAAAGTCACCTTTTCATTCGTACGTTGTTTTGCGAATGAGTTAATTGTTTCGATATATTGAATTGCCATATCAATATGTTGATTAGAACCTTGCTGATAAGCACCAATATTGATCAAATCCTCAGAATCTCGATAGATGGCTAGCAACCTCTTAAGCTCATTAGCAGCATCAAGCTGCTCGACCGTTACGATCTCATTCATGACACGACTAACCGAAGACAGAACATCAATTGCAGGATAATGCCCTTTATGAGCTAAAGCACGGCTTAATACGATATGTCCATCTAATATGCCGCGAACAGCATCTGCGATAGGCTCATTCATATCGTCACCATCCACTAAGACGGTGTAGAAAGCTGTTATCGACCCCTTTTTCCCAGTACCTGCTCTTTCAAGCAGCTTTGGGAGGGCAGCAAATACCGACGGCGTGTAGCCTCTTGTTGCAGGAGGCTCGCCAATTGCTAGTCCAACCTCGCGCATAGCCATTGCATAGCGTGTAACGGAATCCATCATCAGCATCACGTTTAAACCGCGATCTCTAAAGTATTCAGCTATCGAGGTTGCGATCATCGCACCCTTCATTCGGATAAGCGCTGGTTGGTCTGAAGTTGCAACGATTACGACCGATCTGGCTAGACCTTCTGGACCTAGATCCTTCTCAATAAACTCAAGCACCTCACGTCCACGTTCTCCGATTAGAGCAATTACGTTGACATCTGCCGTCGTATTTCTAGCAATCATACCTAGCAACGTACTTTTCCCTACACCGGAACCAGCAAATATACCTACGCGCTGACCTTCACCTACCGTTAGTAGACCATCAATCACTTTTACACCAGTACCTAATGGCTTAGTCACTCGAGGTCTTGCTAATGGATTGTTCGGTGTATTATGTGTCGAGTAGTTAGGCATTCTGCTTGGAAGAAAGCTTCCATCAAGCGGATTCCCAAGTCCATCCAACACTTTACCAAGCAGTTCTGAGCCTACTTGGACCGTTAATGGCTTTCCTGTACCGACGACATCGCAGCCTGGGCTAATCGAATGAAGATCACCCAGCGGCATAAGAATAACTTTATTCTCACGAAAACCTACAACTTCAGCCTTTAATGGCTTTGACGTTTTAGTAGGATAGATATAACAAAGATCGCCTATACTTGCATCTGGTCCTTGGGATTCTACCGTCAATCCGATTACTTGTGTTACCTTTCCGTTGATTCGAACAGGATCGACATTTTTTAGATGCTCACGATACTTTTCTAGATCTAAATTAAGCTTGGTCATTGGCTTGACCTCTTTCTTCTACGCTTTGATGAGCAATGTTGAGTAGTTCACGCTTAATCTCTGATAGCTGAGTATCAATACGAGCATCGATGCTGCCAAATTTGGAACGAATGACGCAACCATGATCCTTAACGGTAGTATCCGGTATAATGACCAATTCTGCCTGAGAATCTATCGTTGCATTCAGCTCTTCACGTGCTGCCTGTACAAAAGACAACGAGGAAGGTGCAACACAAAGAATGATCTCACCTTGCTCACGTCGACGGGCAAGCGTACGTGTAATAATATCTAGAACCATATCTGGTTCTAATGAAAGCTGCTTATCGATCACTTTTTCTGCTATAGAACTGCTCAACTCAATAATAAAAGGCTCTGCTTCTTGAATAATCTGTTCACGAGTTCGATATGCTTCTTTAAGGATCGAAGAAGCTTCAGCTAAGTTTTGCTCCCATTGCTGCTCGACTTTAATATAAGCTTCTTCTAGACCTTGCTGATAACCAGCGTCATAGCCTTCCTGTATATGCTGCTTTTGCAGCTGTTCATCCTCATTGCGTTTTTCGAGCCACCAAACATCAATTTGCTGCTCGGCATCCTGTAGCATCTTATCGCATTCCTCAGCCGCTTCCTTAATCCGAGCTTCAGCAGTCGCCATAGCATCAGCAATAATTTGCTCTTTAAGAGAAATCGTCGCTTCATCTAGCTTCTCTTCTTCCGGCTCTTCGATAGCTGGTTCAGAAAAAGTTGGCTGGTTAGGAAAATATTGATTATGAATCCGCAACTTTTTAAGTTCCTCTAGCGTCATAACATGTGAGGACTTGATAAGATTAGACAATGATATCATCTCCTCCGCCACGTGCGATGATGATTTCACCAGATTCTTCTAGTCGTCTAATGATTGCAACGATTCGAGTCTGTGCTTCTTCTACATCACGTAAGCGTACAGGTCCCATAAATTCCATTTCTTCCTGGAATGTTTCTGCCATACGCTTAGACATATTCTGGAAGATCGCTTCACGCACCTCTTCACTAGAAACTTTGAGCGCAAGCTGAAGATCCGCATTTTCAACATCACGTATAATACGTTGAATGGAGCGGTTATCAATGCTGACGATATCTTCAAAGACAAACATACGCTTCTTAATATCCTCAGCTAGTTCAGGGTCTTGGATTTCTAAAGCATCCAGAATCGTCCGCTCTGTACCGCGGTCAACACCATTCAGAATTTGAACAATCGAATCTATACCGCCCGCATTCGTATAATCTTGAGTAACGGTAGAAGATAGCTTTTGCTCCAAAATATGCTCGATTTGAGTAATAACTTCAGGAGAAGTACTATCCATCAATGCGATTCGCTTCGCAACATCTGCCTGCTTGTCCTGAGGCAAGGAGGACAGAATTGTCGCTGCTTGCTCAGCTTGCAGATAAGACAAGACTAGAGCAATCGTTTGTGTATTCTCATTCTGAATAAAGTTGAGAATCTGCGCAGGATCAGCCTTGCGTGCAAAGTCAAACGGTCTAACTTGAAGTGTAGCCGTAAGTTTTGTTAATACTTCTTTAGCTTTGTCTTCACCAAGTGCCTTATCAAGAATTTCTTTCGCATAGGCGATACCACCTTGAGAAATATACTCTTGCGCCATGCAAATTTGATGAAATTCCTGCAATATAAAATCACGATCATTGCTATCTACTTTACGCACGTTTGCAATTTCCAGCGTAAGCTGTTCAATTTCTTCTTCACGTAAATGTTTAAATATTTGAGCAGATACTTCAGGCCCTAGCGTAATCAATAAGATCGCTGCCTTTTGACGTCCCGATAATCCTTGAGCCATTTTAGACAATTACAGCACCTCTATTCATCAACTAGCCAGGTACGAAGCAAGTTGACAAATTCGTCAGGTTTGCGTTTGGCAAGTTGTTCAAGATTTTTTCGTGCTTGACTATCGTTTTGCAGATTGTCAAGATCAATCGTTTCGTAAGCAGGCCGTTCTGGAATGTCTTCAACAACGATTTCGTCTTCAAGCTCTCTAGCTTTACGGCGACGAAGCAATACAACAATCAATGCAATGATAGCTGCTAGTGCAAGTGCTGATAAACCAATAATCCATGCCAATGAAATTCCGCTTTCTCCAGGTACAGCAGTTTCTTCATCAAAATTACGAGCAATTAAAGTAACTTTATCTTGTAAGTTGTCAGCATTCGTTAAATCTTGGCCTGAATTAGCCAATTGACTTTTTACAAAGCTAGCCAAATAGTTCGTAATTGCTGTTTGATCGGCCTCACTTGCTAGTTCTGATGCCTCAAAGCCGACACTGATAGAAAGATCCTTTACGACATAAGCTTGCGACTCGATTATGTTATTAATGCGATTCACATCATAATTGCGAATAGTAGAATTTGTTTCCGATGAACTTTCGCCATTATCTGTTCCCGTTTGATATGTTGGGACATCAGTTTCTCCGGTACCAACAACACCACCAGATGATTGTGAATTTGTACTAGAGCTGGAATCTAATTGCTCACTGATAATAATCCCATTGTTGTTATTATTTTCTAACGGAAGCACAAGGCTTTCTTGACTTGATTTTTTATCAAAATTCAAGCTACTAGAAATACTAACTACAATTTTATCCACACCGTAAATTTGGCTTAAATATTGTTGGATCTGAGATTTAATTTCCTGCTCATATTTGCGCTGAATATTGAATTGTGTCTCAATAACATTCGTTCCACCATTGATCAGGTCATTTGCTTCAGAAGAAATCAATTCACCCATCTGTTGGCTTGAAATCGTAATATCCTGAGTATCGATATCGCCAATTGCAGCTTTAATTAAATTATAATAACCATCAATATCTTTTTGTGACGGTCGATAACCGTTCATAAACGTTAAAACAACAGCTGCAGAAGGTTTTTTCATCTCTTCAGTAGTAAGAAACACACTTTCTTCTGGCATCGTAATGAGAACCTTAGAGCTGTCAATTCCATTTAGATTATTTAATAGCTTTTGAACTTCACCATTAATGGCACTTTGTTTCTTTACGTTAAACTCATTTTCTGTCGTGCCTAGTGAGCTAGTCCCAATACCAAACGTCTCCGCAAAGCCTAGTGAACCGTTTTGGATTAATCCTTGAGAGCCAACATCGATTTGTACACGAGCAGCATCCTTAGCAGGGATAGAAATCTCTGATCCCGTAGCATTTAACTTATATGGAATTCCAGAGGAATCCAAATGCGTGATTACTGCTGCTGAATCGGTTGCATCTAGATTTTTGAATGCAACCTCATATTCCGTTCTAGTAAACACAATTGTCATTAATACGATTGCTACAATCAGTCCAATAATAGATGCGCTTAGCCATATTTTCTGCTTGTTACTCATTTGCTGAAAACTGGCTTTAACTTTATTAACATATTGGGCGACTTTCTCGTTCACGTTTTCACCTCATCCGCGTTCTATGCAGGTATCTAATCATCCTAAATTTGGATTCTCATAATTTCCTGATACGCTGCCACTGCTTTGTTGCGAATCTCTGAGGTTAATTGCAAACTTAATTGAGATTGACTTGCTGCAATCAGTACTTCAGTAGCATCCACTTGACCCGCTAAGTATAAATCATTCTTTTTATGAACATCAGCTTCTAGCGCAGAAACCTCGTTTAATGCATTATTCAAATATTCTCCAAACGACTTTGTAATTTCCGAAGCAGTCTTCTCTGTATGATTAACATTGATTGATCTCAGAGCATTAATTGCATTCGTTGAAATTTGCTCAATCATTTATTATTTCAATCCTCTCCATCTGTTATTTACCTAATTCTAGAGCTTTTACGAACATCGACTTCGTAGCATTCAATGCAGTAATGTTAGATTCATAAGCCCGAACTGCAGCAATCATATCGATCATTTCTGTCGCAGTATCTACGTTAGGCATATTAACATAGCCATCTTCATTCGCGTCTGGATGTGATGGATTGTATACAAGCTTTGTTGGAGAGGAGTCTTCGATAATTTTAGAAACATTGACTCCTTTGAATTTATTAGATTCATCATTCCCATTCAAAGCATTGTTAAATAACTGAGAAAATGATTGTTCATTCGAATTCATAACGACAAGTTTACGTTTATATGGGACATATTCACCATTCACAAAGCTTCCTCTTGTCGTTTCTGCGTTTGCTATGTTTGAAGATATAACATCCATTCGCATTCTATTTGCCGTTAGCGCTGAAGCACTAATATCAAATCCATTCGTAATCTTCACGTATGCTTACCTCCTGTTACTACTTAGCTCCTGTAATTGCGATTCTCATCATCGTAAAGTCATGATTCAGCTGTTGAACATATAAGTTATAGTTCAGTTGGTTTTTGGCCAAAAGTGTCATTTCTGCGTCTAAGTCGACATTATTCTCTGTCGTACTGTTCATTGATGTCGAAGAATCCGTAATAAGCTGGGCTGCTGGTAATCCTAAATTACCTTTTCCAATTGAAATATGTTTCTCATGGGTACGATTCCCCTGAATTTTTTCGTTCTCTTTACCCAATTGTTGGGCAATTAAGTCCTCAAAAACTAATTCTGAACGCTTAAAATTAGGTGTTTCTGCATTTGCAATGTTATTGGATATCACTCTTTGTCTGGCTTCTGCAGTACTTAAGGCAGATTCCATACGCTGAAAAGAAGCGTTATTGACAAGTTTCACTAAATTTCACCACTTTCTTTCATCCTCGCTAGTAAGATTTATTCAACACAAATCAACAAAATCCTTTATTTTTATACAGAAAGATTAAAAAAAAATAATTTTACGACGAACATATAATTACATTTTCTATAATTCCAGCTAATTACACAATAAGAAAAAAGCCCTAACTTCTACAAGAGTTAGGGCTTTTCGACCAATTCTGCAATTCATCTAATTATTAAGATTTATTTTTTTCTAGTTCTTGAAGCAGTTGATGATTCAATATTTTAATATACGTGCCTTTCATGCCAAGGGACCTCGTTTCAATCACACCAGCACTTTCCAGCTTTCTAAGCGCATTTACAATAACAGAACGCGTAATCCCTACACGATCAGCAATTTTCGAAGCAACAAGCAGTCCTTCTTTTCCTTCCAGTTCTTCAAAAATATGTTCTACTGCCTCTAGTTCACTGTAAGACAATGAGCCAATAGCAACAGAAACAACTACACGACTACGTGCCTCTTGTTCAACTTCTTCCGTTCTTTCCCTTAAAATTTCCATTCCTACTATAGTACTACCATATTCCGCCAGAACTAAATCGTCATCTGTCAAGTTTCCATACTCTCGAGTGAGAAGAAGTGATCCTAATCGATCTCCGCCACCAATAATTGGTACTATAGCCATAGTTTCGGCATCACCCAAACGATTCAGAATTTCTGACTGAATAGCTGAAGACGCTACATTAATGTTCGTTTCGTCTATGCTCAGCATCAGCGTATTCATTTCACTCGAGAACCTTAGTTCCTCAGTCTGCAATGAACGCAAATAATCATGCGCATGAACAACAAGCGCAGCGCAGCCAAGTATTTTCCCCCGACGACTAACGACAAATACATTCGCTTGTATCGTCGAGCTTAATACTTCAGCCATCTCTCTGAAGCTTACTGGCTTCCCAGCAGCGCGCTGCAATAGTCGATTTAATGTTCGTGTTTTACTTAATAAACTCATTACGAAGTGCCTCCTAAAACTGTAACTGCTACAATATATATTGACTCAGATCTCGATCTTTAGCAATACCTCCTAATTTAGCCTTTACATATTCAGGAGTAATGGTCATATGCTCTAGCGTCAATTCAGGTGCTTCAAAGGACAGATCTTCGAGTAGCTTTTCCAGTATCGTATGCAAACGTCTTGCACCGATATTTTCCATGTTACGATTTACTTCCGCAGCAATTCCCGCCAGTTCTTTAATTGCTTCTTCGGAGAACTCGATTGTAATCCCTTCTGTTTCGAGCAAAGCCGTATATTGCTTCGTCAATGCATTTTGAGGCTCTGTTAAGATGCTCACAAAATCATCCTCAGATAAGCTAGTCAGCTCAACCCGAATTGGGAAACGCCCTTGAAGCTCCGGGATTAGGTCTGATGGCTTCGCAATATGGAATGCACCTGCTGCTACAAACAATATATAATCGGTTTTCACAGGTCCATACTTCGTCATAATCGTTGAACCCTCAACGATAGGCAATATGTCACGCTGTACGCCCTCACGCGATACATCAGGTCCTGAGCCGCGAGAAGGTGCGGCAATTTTATCGATCTCATCGATGAAAATAATACCGCTTTGCTCCGCACGAATAACTGACTCCGCAATAACCTCATCCATATCGATTAATTTATTTGCTTCCTGCTGTGTAAGTACTTTTCTAGCTTCCTTTACAGGTAGATTTCTTTTTTTAGGCTTTTTAGGCATTAATGACCCTAGTAAGTCCTGCATGTTCATACCCATACCGTCCATGCCTTGACCGCCAGAAAGCATATCCAGCATCGATGGCGTGTTGTCCTCAACTTCAATTTGTACCTTTTCATTTTCCAGCTTGCCTGCTGCCAAATCTTCACGAACTTTTGCTTTGCGCTCATGAAGTCCATGATCAACCGTTGAATCCTTTTCTTCGTCTTGCTCAGACTGCATATTACCAAATAACATTTCAAAAGGATTTTTGTTAGACTTTTGCTTAGAAGGGGTCGGCGCAAGCAAATCTACGATTCGTTCGTTCGCAAGCTTTTCCGCTTCATCTTGAACAAAAACGATCTTTTCTGACTTAACCATGCGAATCGCCGTCTCGACTAAATCTCGCACCATCGATTCAACATCGCGTCCTACATAGCCTACCTCTGTGAATTTTGTAGCTTCAACCTTTACGAATGGCGCTTTAACAAGCTTTGCCAATCGTCTAGCAATTTCCGTTTTACCAACACCTGTTGGTCCAATCATTAGTATATTTTTAGGAACAATCTCATCACGTAGGGTTTCATCTAAATTACTTCTGCGATAGCGATTACGAAGCGCAACTGCTACAGAACGTTTTGCATCCTTTTGACCTACAATGTACTTATCCAGCTCCGCAACGATTTCACGTGGTGTTAATGCCTTGTTATTCATATCAAATCGCCTCACTTTCGTTAAGATCAGATTTCTTCTACAATAATGTTATGGTTAGTAAAGACACAAATTTCCGCTGCAATCTCAAGTGATCCTCTTGCCATATCCTTCGCCTCAAGGTCTGTCGCGTGACGTTTTAAAGCACGTGCTGCTGCAAGTGCAAAGCTGCCGCCCGAGCCGATTGCTATTACATCATCATCCGGCTCGATAATTTCACCATTACCAGAGATAAGCAGCATGCCTGACTTATCCATTACGATCATCATCGCTTCAAGTTTTCTCAATACGCGATCAGAGCGCCACTCCTTAGCAAGCTCTACCGCAGCACGCTGCAAATTTCCATGGTGCTCTTCCAGCTTTGCTTCGAATTTCTCGAATAACGTTATCGCATCTGCTACCGAACCGGCAAAACCAGCGACAACCTGTCCGCGATACAAGCGACGAACCTTTTTAGCCGTTCCTTTCATAACCATTGAGTTTCCAAATGTAACCTGACCATCTCCGGCAATTGCACCTTTACCGTTATGTCTAACCGCACATATTGTTGTGGCATGAAATTGCATTTCCATCGTTTTCCCTCCTAATTGATTATAATCATCTGTTCATACGATGCTTTTAGCTACAGTTTATAAATTTTGCTGTTTAAACTGCTGAATATGCTCGATCGCTCGATTTGCAATAGCTTCATTTTTTTCCTTCTTATTTCGAATTTTATTCTCAAGAGGTGGAAAAAGACCGAAGTTTGCATTCATCGGCTGAAAATGTTTAAAGTCGGCAGTTGTAATGTACTGAGCCATGCTGCCTAGTGCTGTTTGGTTCGGCAATTCGACTAACGCTTCACCTTTCGCCAGTCTTGCTGCATTGATCCCTGCGATTAGTCCTGAAGCCGCAGATTCAACGTATCCTTCTACCCCTGTCATCTGGCCTGCGAAAAATAATGTTTCACGCTTTTGCGTTTGGTATGTAGCTTTTAATAAGCTAGGCGAGTTAATAAATGTATTGCGGTGCATAACACCATAGCGAACAAATTCCGCATTTTCTAGACCAGGGATCATCTGAAACACACGTTTTTGTTCTCCCCACTTTAGATGCGTTTGAAAACCTACCATATTATATAGTGTTCCAGCCGCATTATCCTGTCTTAGCTGTATGACTGCATGCGGTAATTTACCCGTATGTGGATTAACGAGTCCAACCGGCTTCATCGGTCCAAACAATACCGTCTGCTTCCCACGTGTAGCCATAACCTCGATCGGCATACAGCCTTCAAAATAGATCTCTTTTTCAAAGTCTTTTAATTGTGCCACTTCTGCGGTAGTTAATGCCTCGTGGAATGCATTGAATTCTTCCTCAGTCATTGGGCAGTTAAGATAAGCTGCTTCACCTTTATCGTAGCGCGAAGCTAAGTAAACTTTACTCATATCTATTGAATCTTTTTCAATGATAGGTGCTGCCGCATCATAAAAGTAGAAATACTCTTCACCAAGCAGCGCTTTAATCTCATTAGATAGCGATTCAGCTGTAAGCGGACCAGTCGCAATAACGACGATACCATCTTGAGGGATAGATTGGACCTCTTCGTTTCTTACTTCAATAAGCGGATGATTACGCAGGCGGCTAGTTACTTCGCCTGAAAAACCATCTCGGTCCACAGCTAATGCGCCACCAGCAGGTACCGCGTGCTGATCTGCACAGCTCATAATAATCGAATCGAGAATACGCATTTCTTCCTTTAATACACCCACTGCATTCGTTAGCCCATTAGCACGCAAGCTATTGCTGCAAACAAGCTCTGCAAACTGATTCGTATGGTGCGCTGGTGTTTTAGTTACAGGTCTCATCTCATAAAGTACAACCTCAACACCTTGATTCGCGATTTGCCATGCTGCCTCGCTGCCCGCTAATCCTGCACCGATGACAGTAACTTTTTGCTTATTCAATGACTTCCATCTCCTCTTATGACTTTACGTATAGAAAGACAATATCCTCCCAGAAATATGGGAGGATGCATCGTCTAAGTTATTAATCCTCGTGCTCTTCCACGATTTCTTCACTATAATCGCAGCCCTGACACTGTAGTCTAGCTCCACTACGATTACGTTTCTCAACTAATATCTGTTCGCAATTCGGACATTTTTTGTTAGTAGGCTTATCCCATGATACATAATCGCATTCCGGATACGAATCACAGCCATAGAAAATTCTTCCCTTTTTACTGCGACGCTCCACAATATGTCCTTTGTTACATTTCGGACAAACAACCCCAATATCTTTTACGATCGGTTTTGTGTTCCGGCAATCCGGAAAACCTGAGCAAGCAAGAAATCTTCCGAATCTTCCCATTTTATAAACGAGTGGCTTGCCGCATTTTTCACATAGCTCGTCAGACACTTCGTCTTGAATTTCAATTTCTTTCATCTCTTCTTCAGCAACTAGAAGTCGTTGTTCAAAGGTTCCGTAAAAGTCACTTAACACTTTTACCCAGTCCTCTGTGCCTTCTTCAACATGGTCGAGATTCTCTTCCATATTCGCTGTAAATTCTACGTTAAGAATTTCCGGGAAAAACTCTTCCATTAACTGATTAATTAATTCTCCAAGCTCTGTAGGGAAAAACTTTTTCTCCTCAAGTGCAACATAACCACGTTTTTGTACCGTCTCCAGTGTTGGAGCGTACGTACTTGGTCTGCCAATTCCTAGTTCCTCCAGCGCTTTTACAAGTCTAGCCTCTGTATATCGCGGCGGCGGCTGTGTGAAATGCTGCTTTGGATCGATATCCGCGGGAGATAATTGATCATCTTTTTGCAGCGCAGGTAAAAAGGTGTACTCTTCAACTGTTCCATCGTCATTGCCTTCAACATATACCTTCATGAAGCCGGCAAATTTAATTTTGGAGCCTGTAGAGCGGAAAATCGCATCCCCGACTTTAAAGTCTACCGTCATCGTATCGAGCACAGCAGATGACATCTGACTTGCCGCAAAACGATCCCATACTAATTTATACAAGCGAAACTGATCTCTTGACAAGAATGGTTTCATTGTTTCAGGATCACGATAAATCGACGTTGGGCGAATCGCCTCATGCGCGTCCTGCGCTCCACTATTCTTCTTCGTGTACTGTTTCGCTTCTTTAGGAATGTAATCTGCACCGTATCTTTCCGTCACATACGTTCGAGCTTCTTCTTGCGCAATTGGAGAGATACGTGTGGAGTCTGTTCTCATGTAAGTGATTAAACCAACCGTACCTTCCTTGCCAAGCTCAACACCTTCATACAGTTGTTGTGCTACAGACATCGTCTTCGATGCTCTAAACCCTAGCTTGCGCGCTGCTTCCTGTTGCATAGAGCTCGTTATAAATGGTGGCGATGGGTTACGAAGTCTTTCTTTTTCCTTAACTTCTGCCACGGTAAAGCTTTCATTGTTAATCGAGCGGAGCACATCGTTCACTTCAGCTTCATTAACTAGTTCTTTTTTCTTTCCGTTAATTCCGTAGAACTTGGCATCGAAGGTTTGGCTTTGATGCTCTAGCTTCGCAGTAATAGACCAATATTCTTCTGGTACAAATGCGTCGATCTCATGTTCCCGATCAATAATTAGCTTTACGGTTACTGACTGTACACGACCAGCAGACAAGCCCTTTTTAACTTTCTTCCATAATAAAGGACTTATCTTATAACCAACGAAACGGTCCAAAATACGTCTTGCCTGTTGTGCGTTAACTAGATCCATATTAATTTGTCTAGGTGTTTTGAAAGCTTCTTTAACAGCTTGCTTTGTAATTTCATTAAATACAACTCGACATGGCTCGGTGCCATCAACTTCGAGATAATGAGCTAGATGCCATGCAATGGCCTCTCCTTCGCGATCCGGATCGGCTGCGAGATATACGCGTTTAACTTTTTTACTCGCATCTTTAAGCTCTTTTAGAACGGTTCCTTTACCGCGTATCGTAATATACTTTGGATTAAAATCATTTTCCACATCAACACCAAATTGACTTTTAGGTAAATCACGAATATGTCCCATAGACGCTTTTACAATATATTTGCTACCTAAATATTTACCAATCGTTTTGGCTTTGGCGGGTGATTCTACTATGACTAACGAATCTGCCATACGAGGTGCCTCCTCTTAAAACAAGTTACAATGCATGATATATCGATCCAGGCTGTAGCTTTATGAATTGTTTTATACATAAATTTAGCAGAAGAACGTTCAAATGTCCAAACGGGATTAATGTATGTTCATGAATCTCATTAATGGAGCGTGACTGCTCTTTAATGAAGGTATATATCGCTTGTTCTTCTTCCGTTAATGTATGCTCCTGTTGCTGAGCCATCTGGGAAGCTTCAGTCAGGGTGTCTTCATAACGATTCACATCATTCTTCAACCATGATAGTTCCTCAAACAACTGTTGTGAGGACAATAGCATTCTAGCATATCCTTTCTCAATAAGAAAGTTTGGCCCTTCACTTTTGTTAGAGTAGATGGAACCTGGAACAGCAAATAATTCACGATCCATATCCATCGCATGTCTTGCTGTTATCATGGAACCACTCTTTTTCTCGCCTTCAACAATTATCGTTGCACAGCTTAAACCGGCTATAATTCGATTGCGTTGATGAAATTGTCCAGGATGAATGGGGGTGCTTTTCATGCTTTCTGAGAGAAGAAGCCCTTCTTCCGCTAACTGTTCATATAAAGCGAAGTTGTTTGCTGGATAGCAATGCAATATTGCGCTAGGCAATACCGCGATCGTGCTCGCCTCCTGCAAGACAGCATGTTTATGAGCGATCGTGTCAATTCCATTGGCAAAACCACTTACAACCGTAATGCCCGCTTGTGAAAACTGTTCGCTGAACTGCTTTGTACATCGAATCCCATAGGTAGTAGGATATCTCGTCCCAACGATAGCAATCGCTTCACGTTTCAGCAATTGTACTCGTCCTTTGGCAAACAACACCCACGGCGGTTGTGCAATATGCTTGAGCGGTTCTGGATAATGCTCGTCCCATATGGAAATTGCTTCAAATGGCATTTTCGCTTCTTTTTCACGCAGTTCATCGATACTAGGATATGTATATTGCTGTAGAAACTGGTATAGACGAACCGCATTCTGTTTTTTCAAGCCTAATTCTATAATCTGTTCAACTGACCATTGCTTTTGAAAAAACATATTATGCTTCAGCATAAATTCTATACTATGCCAACCTATACCTTCTAGCTTCATCGCTTCTATTACATAGTGCTTTAATTGTAGTTTTTCCATTGATTCACCCTCATATCGAGCAAATCTTGCAAGCACTTCTTCATTGTGCCTTATTTTAATAAGCAATTGCAAGTATTGCTCTAGAAATAGATTAAATTTTCTAACAAATAAAAAAAGAAGCCTTATCTTCATTAACGAAGATAAGGCTTCTTGCCTATCAAAACATATTCTGTTGAATTACTTAACAGTTCTCACTTGGTCTAGCATACCTTTTTCTTCAAGTAGGCTTACTAGAGTAGAACCCATTTCAGAAGGCGTTGGTGCAACACGAATGCCGCATGCTTCTAATGTAGCAATTTTTTCAGCAGCCGTTCCTTTACCGCCCGAAATAATCGCTCCCGCATGGCCCATACGTTTCCCTGGAGGCGCTGTCGCACCACCAATGAAGCCAACGACAGGTTTTGTCATATTCGCTTTAATCCATTCTGCTGCTTCTTCCTCAGCAGTACCACCGATCTCACCGATCATAATGACAGCATGCGTATCTGGATCTTCATTAAAACGATGAAGAATATCGATGAACTCGGAACCTTTAACTGGGTCTCCACCGATACCAACAGCTGTTGATTGACCAATACCGCGTGTCGTTAGCTGATGTACCGCCTCATAAGTTAATGTACCTGAGCGAGAAACAACTCCGACATGACCAGGGGCATGAATATATCCTGGCATAATACCAATCTTACATTCGCCTGGTGTAATTACGCCTGGGCAGTTAGGTCCGATAAGTACGGAGCTTTTACCTTCCATATAGCGCTTAACTTTTACCATATCAAGTACTGGAATACCTTCAGTAATACAGATCACTAGCTCGATGCCAGCGTCAACAGCTTCAATGATTGCTTCTGCTGCAAATGCAGGAGGAACGTAAATAACTGAAGCCGTCGCACCTGTAGCTTCTACCGCTTGCTCCACTGTATTGTATACAGGCAATGAAACAACAGAACCATTTTCAAGTGTAATATCAACGTTAGTGCCGCCTTTACCTGGCGTTACGCCACCAACCATTTGCGTACCATAATCAAGCGCACCTTTTGCATGGAATAACCCAGTTGCGCCAGTAATTCCTTGTGTAATTACCTTAGTATCACGATTTACTAAAATTGCCACTTAATCCACATCCTCTGAATGTTTTCGTGTTTAAGCTATGACTCAATCAACTATTGCACCAGCGCGACAATCTTCTGAGCACCGTCAGCCATGGAATCAGCCGCTACAATGTTTAGACCCGATTCATTAAGAATTTGTTTACCGAGTTCAACATTTGTACCTTCAAGGCGAACAACTAGCGGACGATCTAAGCCAATTTGCTTAGCAGCCTCAACTACACCGTTAGCGATAACATCACAACGCATAATACCGCCAAAAATGTTCACGAAAATACCTTTTACTTTTTCATCAGATAGAATAATCTTGAAAGCTTCTGTTACTTTTTCAGTCGTTGCACCGCCCCCAACGTCTAGGAAGTTAGCCGGTTCACCGCCGTAGTATTTAATAATATCCATCGTTGCCATTGCAAGACCAGCACCATTAACCATACAGCCAATATTGCCATCTAGTGCAATGTAGCTAAGATCGAATTTGGATGCTTCGATTTCCTTTGGATCTTCTTCATCAAGATCACGCAGTTCTATGATGTCTTTATGCCGGAACAGCGCATTAGAATCAAAGTTAAGCTTTGCATCCAGCGCCATAACTTGTCCATCACCAGTTATAACAAGGGGGTTAATTTCGGCAATAGAGCAATCTTTTTCCACGAAAGCGCTGTACAAACTAAGGATGAATTTGGCAGCCTTGTTAATAAGCTCATTCGGAATATTAATTGCGTATGCTAATTTGCGAGCTTGAAAAGCTTGCAAACCGATTGCTGGATCAACCACTTCTTTGAAAATTTTCTCCGGAGTTTCCGCAGCTACCTCTTCAATTTCAGTACCGCCTTCTTCTGAAGCCATAATGACTACACGGCCAGTTACACGATCAAGCACTACACCAATATAGTACTCTTTCTTAATGTCACAGCCTTGCTCAATAAGAAGTCTTTTTACTTCTTTACCTTCTGGACCTGTTTGGTGAGTAACAAGTGTTTTGCCTAAAATTTCGGAAGCGTATGCACGTACTTCATCTAAATTTTTAGCAACTTTTACTCCGCCAGCTTTTCCTCGGCCACCAGCATGAATTTGCGCTTTAACTACTACGACACCTGATGCCAACTCTTCCGCAGCCTTCACCGCTTCCTCAACAGTAAATGCAACTTTACCTTCAGGTACGATGACACCGTATTGTTTTAGTACAGCTTTACCTTGATACTCATGGATGTTCATGTTGAAATCCTCCATTTCACTGACTTATTGCAGTAATATGTACAAAGAAACTGCTTACATTGTAACATCTTTCTTTCTTTTTATCCTCTTTTTCTTGAAAATTAGTGAGCTGAATTTGCTATCATACTAATCTCATTTTGAGATTATAGTCGATTTTTCTACTAAATTTGTCAGTACTAACATTTTCAAAGAAATTTGATGGACTGGGATGCTAATCCACTATCGTTTATGTTACTATATATTAGTAAAAGATGAAAGTGAGGAAGCACCTCCGTACATGGAGGTGCTTTTTTTGTATACAGCAGTACAAAGTGCAATCGTCGTTGGTGTTGATGGTGTAGGTATAGCAGTTGAAGTCGATATTGCCAGCGGTATTCCGCAGATTGCCGTTGTCGGATTACCTGATTCAGCCGTTAGAGAATCGGTGGATCGCGTACGATCAGCTATACGCAATAGCGGCTTTCAGTTCCCGCTCGAGCGAATTACGATTAATCTCGCTCCAGCAGCGCTGCGCAAGGAAGGTACAACACTCGACCTTGCCATCGCAGCTGGCTTGCTACAAGCATCTGGACAACTTGACTACGAGTTGAAACAGATGCTACTTATCGGTGAGCTGTCTTTAGATGGAACCGTTCGCCCCATTCAAGGCGTACTCGCACTTATGCAATATGCGAAGCAGGCAGGGTTCCAAAAAATGATTCTACCCGCTGGAAACGAGCAAGAGGCTCAGTTACTCTCAGGAATCGATATATGCACCATTACACATTTAAGCGAACTAAAAGAGCTGGCGTTTCAACCCTCTGAAACATTGCAAAAACACATTGCAGCTTCACACACCGATACAAGACCTGAGCTCGATCTGACCGACATCGTCGGACAGCAGGAAGCGAAGCGAGCGTTGCTCATTGCGGCTGCAGGACGACACAATATTATTGTGTCTGGGCCGCCCGGAGTCGGTAAAACGATGCTCATGCGACGTTTGCCCACCATCCTTCCAGAGCTATCTGAGCTTGAAGCGATCGAAGTCATGAAAATTTATAGCGTTGCTGGCAAGCTGGCGATTCATGACAGCAACATTAAACGTCAGCCTCCTTTTCGGGCACCCCACCATTCGATATCAACTGCCGGTTTAATTGGAGGTGGCAGCAATCCGAAGCCTGGAGAGGTCACTCTTTCACATCATGGCGTGTTGTTTTTAGACGAATTACCTGAGTTTTCACGCCAAGTTCTTGAATTGCTGCGACAGCCGTTAGAAGAGCATGCCGTTACAATTTCGCGTGCGAGGCATCATATTACATTCCCAGCTTCATTTCTCCTTGCTGCTTCTTGTAATCCGTGTCCTTGCGGCTTTCACGGCTTCGCAACTGAACAAGCAAGCTGCACATGCACCCATCAAATGATTCAGCGGTACCGTTCCAAGCTATCAGGTCCATTACTTGACCGCATCGACATTCAGCTCGACATTGGGCGCCCAATGTCCCTCGTTCAAAGCAGCGTGGATCTCGCGTATAGCTCGCACGAGCTGAAAGCTAAAGTGCTGCAAGCGATCTCCATTCAGCAGGAACGATACCGGTCAGAAGCATTCTCTTATAATAGCGAGCTGCCTTCCTCCGCATTAAAGCGTTACGCACCTCTGCCTAAAGAGGCCACTACAATGCTGGAGCATGCTTTCAACAAGCTTGGCTTAAGTATGCGCGGCTACAATCGAATCATAAAAATAGCGCGTACGATTGCTGATATAGACGGCAATGAACATATTGAGCTGCCGCATATTGCTGAGGCCGTGCAATATCGCAAGCTTGATCTGTACTAAATGTCCGACTTTGATTTCGAAGTAATACTCTGAAGCGTATTCGACGTCGAAGATGGCAGGCTACCGAAAGCTGCGGTGCTCACGTATTAATAGCATACGCTGTGCTCCTCGCTTTCTAGTATCCAGCCATCTTCTTGGAACTGAAAGCCGAACTTTTAAACTACATTCAAAGCAGAACAGAGAAAAATCCACGCCCAATGGCGTGGATTAAAATGCATGCTCAATATGTGTAGCTGTCATCTGCTCACCTGTTTTTTCTACCAGCACAACGTCAAAGCGTACTGACTGCTCTGTTAAACGGTGCTGATATAAGTAGATTTCGGCTAACCTTTTGACTTGCACCCGTTTCTGCGGTGTAATGGCTTCAAGTACTGAGCCGTAGCGCTGCGTATAGGCTTGGCTAGATGAAGCTATCGTTCGAGTACGGACTTCCACAAACACAATAACGCTGCCATCTCTAGCAACTAAGTCAAGCTCACCTGATGCACATCGCCAGTTACGCGCGACGATCTCTAGACCCTTTTCCTGTAGCATCTGCGCCGCATAGTTTTCCCCAAGCTGTCCTAACTGCTTACGGTTCATCACTTTCCCACACTTTCGCACGATGATCGGCTCGATATACGAAGCTTAATATGTCTGCAACGATAGCAAAAAGCTCTGGAGGTATCTCTTGATCAATATCAAGCTTAGACAACACCTCCACAAGCGACTGATCCTCCTGAATCGGAACGCCATTCTCTTTCGCAGATTCCAATATCCGTTCAGCTAGCTCTCCCTGACCTTTCGCTACAACGACTGGTGCTGAAGTTGCAAGAGGATCATACTTCATTGCTACTGCCTTTTTGAGCCTTGTCATTTTCTCATTCATACTTTGAAGTCGACTCCTTTATATCGGGTGGAGCTTAACTGATCAATATCAGGCGGAATAATAACTGGCCTTCCTTCTTCCTGCCTAACAGCTTCTTCCTCCTTTATAGGGATCGGAGTTGCTCTTACGGATGAAAGCATATAACCATGGTCATACAATGCCTCGCTTATTTCTGGCTTAAGCGAATCTACAATCGGCGCCACAGCAGGGTGATCATTCCACAGATTGAGACTTACAATTTTATTGACAATGCTCATATCTACTAATGTTGGTCCTAGTGATTTCATCTGTAGATCAAACACAATGCGACAATTTTCCGAGTCCAACTCTCCACGGCGATCTCTTCGAGTCTGAATATGAACGGATGCCGTCTGCCCATTGCTTGCATCCTTTATCGGAATAAACATTGTAATATGAGAAAACACAGAATGATTCCGTTCCGCTGACAGCATAAGCTGCTGACCTGTTATCGCATGCAGCAACTGCTGTGCAGTTTCCTTTATTTGTGCGGACACATCCGGTTGACCTAGCAATTGTAGTATCGCTGATTTTACATTATCATGGGATGTCTGCTGCATCATCTGCTGGGACGTAATCGCAGTCTGCTGTACTTGAGCCGACTCTTGCTGCCCGACAGCTGGAGCTTGCTGTATACCGGTCTGTGACGCTATGCCATGAGTCTGCTGCTGAGATGAAGTCACCGCACCTTGATCCACCTGCAATGAAGTCTGAGCGCCAGCAGGTGGCTGTGAAGCAGCTGCAGGCTGTGCTCCTTGCTGAGGAGCTTGGTTTATCGCTTGATCTACTCTAGCTTGCGGTGCTAATTGCGTAGCAGCAGATGATTGTGCAGTCGATGCAGTTGTTGGCATTGTCAGTTGATTGCCAGGCGACTGCTGTGAAGTAGGCTGAGCACCCTGTTGAGCTCCTTGCGCAGTGCTTATATGTGATTGTAGCACTTGTTGCTGTGCCATCTGTTGAGCTGGAGATACAGCCGTTCCAGACTGTAGTGATGACTGAGTTTGGGCCATCTGGCCATGTTGCAGGACTGTTTGTCCTACTTGTGCTGTCGCCGCTGCTGGCTGCTGCATGATCTGCTTGCCCAGCGCAGCCTCATGGCTAACCCCTAACCACTTCAGAAGCTGAGGTAGCAAATTCGCACTATTTCCCTGATTATTGACGCTTGCAGCCTGATTGGTCATCGCTGACGTTTGCCCTGATGCAGCCTGCTGCTGCGTTGTGGAAGCAGCTTGTCCGTTCATTTGCTGCATCGTGCTTGACTGGCTTGGTTCGCTTGTCTGCAACACCGTAGCTGACGTGTGCTGCTGCACCGTCGAAGCAGCCGTCTGCATGCCTGCATTATGTTGCTGCGCAGCAGCTGGACTGCTAGCAGAAGATCCATTGCCCTGCTGTAATTGTCCAGCGCCTGCTGGCTGTCCTGATAATTGTCTTAGTAGTTCTGCACCTTCGTCCAATAATGAAGCTAACTGCATAATTAATGAATTAGAGGTTGTAGCAGAATTACTTTGTAAAAGCGTAGATAGCTGTCCCCGCAGCTGGTCAAGCAGCTGATGTGCAGGAGCGCCACTTTGCAGCTGGTGAATGGCTGCAATCGAAGCTTCACTCATTGGCAGCCCTCGCTTGAAAGCCGTAGCCGCCGCATTCATCCATTGCTCTTGATTAACACCAGCGGGCATTAGCTGAGCCGCTCGTTGAAACGCTGCTGCCGTCTCTTTATTTAAAGCGAAGCCTTCTTTGCGTAAATCTTTTATAAGCTCATTCGCCCATTGTTTGTCAGGTAAGCTTAATGCCTTCAATATATCCTTCATCGGGTCCTGCAATCCGAGGGCAGTTGGATCAACCTGCTTCAAGTGCACCTGCCCACCTTTGGAGTCCGGCTGTACTTGGAGCAAAGAAGCTTGCCCCTCCATAATCGGCACTTCAAGCTTAGCTCGCACCTGCACCCCGTTGATCGACACCGTTGCTTCATTGTTAGGAAATTGCTGAAGGACCACGCCTCGCACAACTTGTCCGACACGCAACTCTAGCGTTCTCACTTCGTTACTTACTGCATCACCGAGAATGCCCTTCATATTATTAACGTTCATCATGACCGCTCACCTCTTCTCTTGCTACTATACATTATCGGCTGAGCATGCCCTGTTCATGAAGACTATTAACGATTTTCATGCTAAGTTTTTCGTCATAGCAATCATCAACATAAAAAACTAGCGATTAGCAGGTAATGCCTACTAATCGCTAGTGCTAGCTTGAGCGTTCATCGCCGCCCATATGTGTTCTAGCTCGTCACCAAGCAGTTTTTTGAGAAAAGTTTTTCGATGCATTGGCGAAGGCCCATGTTCGATAATTAACTCATTGTGCAGCTTCGTTCCATAGCCTTTATGCTTTGCAAGCTGGTAATATGGGTACTGTTCATTCCATTCGTCTCGGCATAAACGATCTCGTGTAACTTTAGCAAGTATCGATGCCGCACCGATGGATTGACTTTTAGCATCACCTTTAATGATCGCTTGCTGCGGAATCGGAAGCTCAATTGACTCTGCATCAACGAGAATATATTGAGGCTTTATATTTAACCCTTCAACCGCCTGTTTCATCGCAAGACGTGCAGCTTGCTTTATGTTGATCTCATCTACGATATGTGCTGGAATGCAAGCAATATGATAAGCAATTGCTTGCTCGATAATCTGGTCATAAAGCTGCTCGCGTTTTTTTTCAGTGAGCTTCTTCGAGTCGTTAATTCCTTCCAGCACTAACCCAACTGGAAGTACAACTGCTGCTGACACAACATCTCCAAACAAACAGCCACGACCTACCTCATCCACGCCCGCGATAAACTCCATGCCTTGTTGCCATAGCGACTTTTCGTAGGCTAATTGATCGTTTACTTCGTCCATCGCTTAGCCCTCTCTAACCGGCATATCGTCAAACGGCGCTTCCAGCGTAATCCGACCAAGCTTTCCAGAACGCAGCTCGCGTAAAATAATGCCAGATGTTTTTTCAAGATCGATTTCTCCACCGCTTACTAAACAGCCGCGTTTACGTCCGATCTCTTCCATAATCCTAACGATTTCCATATTATTATCAAGATCACTTGGCGGTTCATCTAGAGCAAATCGCTCAGACAATGTATCCCAATATCGCTCACACAAAATTTTAACAGCATAATATCCAATATCTTCCATGTTCAAAATTTGCTCACGAATCGCTCCAGTTATCGCCAATCGATATCCAACCATCTGATCTTCAAACTTCGGCCATAAAATACCCGGTGTATCAAGCAGCTCCAGATCATTGCCTGTTCTAATCCATTGCTGTCCCTTAGTCACACCCGGCTTGTCCCCTGTTATCGCAACACTTCTACCTGCCAAACGATTAATTAATGTAGACTTCCCTACATTCGGAATGCCTACAATAAGGCTACGTACGGGTCTAGGACGCATTCCTTTGGCGATTTGTCTGTCGATTTTTTCTTTCAGCACTTCCCTCGTCAACACCGCAATCTGGTTTACGCCTGTTCCTGTACTTGAATCGACGATCGCACAAGTGTGTCCTTCATGCTCAAAATATTGCTTCCACTGCTCATTCATTTGTGAATCAGACAGATCAGACTTATTCAATATAATAAGTCTTGGCTTGCCTTGCAATACATCATCAATCATTGGATTACGGCTAGAAATTGGAACACGAGCATCAAGCAGTTCGATTGCGATATCAATCAACTTAAGCTTCTCCTGTATTTGTCGTTTAGCACGGGTCATATGACCGGGAAACCATTGAATTGCCATTCTTGCTCACCTCATCTAGTTGTAATGCTCAATTAACTGCAGTTTATTTAATGGCCACATTACGACATCTGCACGACCAATAATTTCATCCTCAGACACGTAACCAATGGCTCTACTATCCTTACTATCGCTTCGATTATCTCCCATTACGAAGTAATGGCCTTCCGGAACAACATTATCCGGGTAATATTCGTTAGGGAAGCTAAAATAATCACTTGCACCATTATAGGTTTCACCGTTGGCATGACGTTCTGCAATAACATCAGAAAGATAAGGCTCATCGACGCGCTCCCCATTAATATACAGATCATCGCCATGTACCTCTATTGTGTCACCTGGTACACCAATAATGCGTTTAATAAATCGACGTCCTTCTTCAGGAACATCAAATACAACAACGTCACCGTAGCTTGGCTCGCTAATTTTATAAACGAGTAAGTTTACGATAACTCTTTCCTTCGTATGAAAATTCGGTTCCATCGACGCACCATCAACAATAAACGGTGAGAACAGAAAGTTTCGTACAACAAGCACTAATATAACAGCAATTGCAATTGCTTTAATCCATTCTATAATTTCATGAGACGCTTTTTTTTGTTGAGGCTCTTTTGCGCTCGGAATAGGGATAGAGTCTGAGGTATGAATCGGATGATCGTGATCTTGGTTTGACATTTCATTAGTCTCAGTATTGTCATCGTTTTGTTTAGGCACTTTATCATTAGGCTCCATTCCTACATCCTCCTAGTGTCAAAAATCATCTCAAAACACGAAAAGGAGCTTGATAACCAAGCTCCTCCTGATGTTTCATTTTAGCGAATTTCCTTGATTCTTGCGGCTTTACCACGCAAGCTACGAAGGTAGTACAATTTCGCGCGGCGAACTTTACCACGACGTGCTACTTCGATTTTATCAAGCTTTGGTGAATGAAGAGGGAAAGTTCTTTCCACGCCAACACCGTAAGAGATTTTACGTACAGTAAAAGTTTCGCTAATTCCGCCACCGCGACGTTTGATAACAACGCCTTCGAATAACTGAATACGCTCACGAGTACCCTCGATTACTTTTACGTACACTTTCAACGTATCACCAGGACGGAAATTAGGTACGTCTTGACGAAGTTGCTCTTGAGTAATTGCTTGTACGATATTCATTACATTCAACTCCTTTCACCATAGATGTTCTTATAAGCTCCTTAATCCACTGATTCTCTCAACACTTATAGCGGACCATCCGTTATACGAAAACAACATTATAAACTATATCATAAAAGAAGATATAATACAATGCTTCATCGCGTAATTTTACTTCATTAGCTTTTTTCTTTATATTGATCCAGCCACTTACGCTCGCTGTTCGTTAACTCTACCTTGTCTAGCAGATCAGGCCTGCGCTCTAACGTACGCAGAAGCGATTGCTGACGTCTCCATTTTTCAATATTCGCATGATGCCCAGACAGTAGCTCATCTGGAACTTTCATATCGCGAAACTGAGCGGGACGAGTGTAATGAGGGTACTCAAGCAGGCCTGTACTATAGGAATCTGTCACCGCACTTGATTCATTACCAAGCGCGCCTGGCAGTAATCTAACAATACTGTCGATGACTGTCATAGCAGGTAATTCTCCACCTGTCAGTACATAATCACCAACAGAAATCTCATCTGTAACAAGATGCTGACGAATACGTTCATCATAGCCTTCATAATGGCCGCAAATGAAAACAAGATGGCTCGCCTGGCTTAATTCCTCCGCCTTACGCTGTGTATAGCGCTCGCCTTGTGGACACATTAAGATGACTCGTGGCGCTTCAGCTGCTTGCTCCTGTAGCGCTTCAACAGCAGCAAAAACCGGCTCTGGCTTTAACACCATGCCGCCGCCTCCGCCATATGGATAATCATCTACGGTATTATGCTTATTGTTCGCATACGCTCTAAAATTAATCGCATCAAGCTTCACGATTCCTTTTTCTTGAGCTTTACCTAAAATACTGCTGTTAAATACACCAGTGAACATTTCTGGAAACAGGGTTAGTACATCTATCCGCATATTAGACCAGCCCTTCAAGTAAATGAACTGTAATCCGTTTAGCTACGACGTCTACCTTTAAGACGACAGGATCAATAACAGGCAGCAAGAGCTGCTTGCCTCCTCTATCCGTTGGCTCAACAACCCATACATCGTTTGCACCTGGCGAAAGAATTTCCTTTACCGTTCCTAACAGCTCTTCTTCCTCTGTGTAAACCTCGCAGCCAATAATTTGATGATAAAAATATTCGCCATCATCTAGTGTTCCTTGATCTTCTTCGGAAATTCGAATGATCCAGCCTTTATATTTCTCAACATCGTTAATGTTGTCATAGCCTTTTAGCTTCACATAATAGATGCCTTTCTGCTCGCGCGACCGTTCAAGCTCAATTGGCAGTGATTGACCTGTTTCATCATTGAACATCATCAGCTTGTTGCCCTTCGCAAATCGTTCCTCTGGAAAATCAGTTTTAGACAGTACTTTCAATTCCCCACGAATACCATGGGTATTGACGATTACACCTACGTTAAACCAGTTCGTACTCATTGCATCATCCCTTACTAGCAAACTTATTACGTATCATACCAAAAAAGGGCAGGATTTTCATCCTAACCCCTTTCACCAGCGCATCTTATGATTGAATATCAACGATTACGCGCTTATTCGATTTTGTAGCAGCCGAGTTCACCACTGTACGCATTGCTTTCGCAATACGACCTTGCTTACCGATAATTTTACCGACATCAGATGGATGAACCGAAAGCTCATAAATCGTACTGCGCTCATCGTCTTTCACTTGAACGCGCACGTCTTCCGGATGATCCACTAAAGCCTTCGCAATGACAAGAATTAAATCCTTCATGACAAAGCCCTCCGCTTCCCAACAGTAATAAGCTCAAGGCTTATTACTTCTGTTGTTTAAGCTCATGGAATTTTTTCATTACACCCGCTTTAGAAAGCAAGTCGCGAACTGTGTCAGATGCTTGAGCACCTGATTGTAGCCATTTCAACGCTTTTTCTTCGTTAATGGATACTTGAGCTGGTTGCGCAACTGGGTTATAAGTACCGATTTCCTCGATAAAACGTCCATCACGTGGAGAACGAGAATCAGATACAACAACGCGGTAAAACGGAGCTTTGTGAGCACCGATACGTTTCAAACGAATACGTACTGCCATAATAATTCACCTCCTTCAATAAAATACGGAATATGACATCGTAGTTAAATACGAAGCTATACATTCAAAATCAAAACTTCAAATCGAAGTTTTATGATCGAGCTTTCAGCACCGAGAAGATGCCATGAAGCTAGTGACGCGAAGCGCGGAGCGTACGTTTTTGGTACGCGAGCACTACAGCTAGCGATGAATGGCATATTCGACGCCGAGTACGCTACAAAGCGATACATCGTGATCAAAGCTCGATCATAAAACATCCTCTAAATTTTAGACTTTCAGCACCAAGAAGATCGCGTGAAGCTAGTGACGCGAAGCGCGGAGCGTACGTTCTTGGTACGCGAGCACTGCAGCTAGCGATGAACACGATATTCGAAGCCGAATACACTACAAAGCATTACATCGTGATCAAAGTCTAAAATGGAAATTTCATGTTTTTGTTCATGAGGCCCTTAAGCCCCTTCTTCCCCTTCATGCCCTTCATACCTTTCGGTCCGTTAGGGCCCATCATGGAGCTGAACTGCTTCATCATTTTACGCATATCGTCAAACTGCTTAATCAGACGATTTACTTCAACGACGGTTACGCCGCTACCAGCAGCAACGCGTTTGCGCCTGCTATGGTTCAACAAGTCCGGATTCTGCTTTTCTTCCTTTGTCATCGATTTGACAATGGCTTCAACGCGAGACAGCTGACGTTCGTCAACTTTCATATCCTTCATATTGCCTTTCATCTTACCCATGCCAGGAAGCATATCCATAATTTGATCGAGCGGACCAAGCTTACGCACCTGCTCCATTTGCTCTAGAAAATCTTCAAACGTAAATTCAGCATTACGCATTTTGCGTTCCATCTCTGCAGCTTTATCCGCATCGATGCCGGCTTGAGCTTTCTCAATTAAAGAGAGCATATCACCCATGCCAAGAATACGAGATGCCATGCGCTCTGGATGGAATGGCTCTAACGAATCAATCTTCTCACCCATTGCCGCAAATTTTATCGGTTGTCCAGTTACTGCTTTAACAGATAACGCAGCACCACCGCGCGTATCACCGTCAAGCTTCGTAAGAACGACACCTGTTAGCTCTAATTGCTCGTGAAAGCTTTGAGCGACGTTAACAGCGTCTTGTCCCGTCATCGCATCGACAACTAGCAATACTTCATCCGGATGTACAATCTCATGAATTTCCTTTAGCTCGCCCATTAACGTTTCGTCAATATGAAGGCGACCTGCTGTATCGAAGATTACGTAATCATTACCGTTGTCTTTAGCGTGTTGCAAACCTTGGCGTGCGATTTCAACTGGCGAGATTTGATCACCTAATGCGAACACAGGCGCTTTGATTTGCTCCCCTAGCACTTGCAACTGCTTAATTGCTGCCGGACGATAAATATCGCAGGCAACAAGTAATGGCTTATGATTACTCTTTTGCAATAAACGCGCTAACTTCCCGGTCGATGTCGTTTTACCCGCACCTTGCAGACCGACCATCATAATAACGGTAGGCGGCTTGTTAGCCTTCGCAAGTTTAGCTTGCGTACCACCCATTAACTCCGTCAATTCTTTATTCACTATATCAATAATGACCATGCCTGGTGTAAAGCTTTTGGATACTTCAAGACCAATCGCCTGCTCTTTAACTTTGGCTATAAAGTCCTTTACGACCTTAAAGTTAACGTCCGCTTCAAGTAATGCTAGACGAACTTCGCGCATCGCATCATTGACATCATTTTCAGATACTTTTCCTTTGCCTTTCAGCTTGCTGAATACGCTCTGCAGTCTGCTAGACAAGCTTTCAAATGCTGCCATCCTTTATCGCCTCCATTCCTGCCATAATATCGATCATACGCAGTTGCTCAATCAGTTGTTGAAGCTCACCGCGCTGCTCAGCCTGCAAGCCGAGCGTATTGAGTTTATGTTCGAGCTGCTCTGTAAGACGAAGCGTATGCTCATTTCTTGCCAACAGGCACAGCTTTTGTTCATACGCGGCTAATGCTTGTTCAGCTCGTTTTATATTATCATATACCGCTTGCCGACTAATTCCAAATTCTGCGGCAATTTCGCCTAGCGAAAAATCATCACGGTAATAAAAGTTAAGTATCGTTCGCTGTTTTTCAGTTAATAGCTCTTCATAAAAATCAAGCAGCAAATTAACGTATGTCGTTTTGGTAAGGGCATCTGGCTCTATATGTTCCATCCTTATCCCCTCCACATTGGCTTTTATAATATGTAAAGTAAATAACCTTTACACCGACCAACCTCAATTATCATAACGCATTGCCTATATAGTGTCAAGTCTTTTCCCTTGTCAGCTTGTAAATTCGCTCCATTCGACCACTTTCCTTGCCTAGCAAGCCTTTTCAGCCGCTTCAAACCAATTTACCATATCTCATAAATTTCATTTTTCATAAATTGTATTATTTTTTATACCATGTTACGATCCATTTGCAAGAAAACTGTAAATGAAAGGAAATGACTATAATGAGCTATAATGTACAGTGTATCCCTAATTATCGTATTGCTTATTTCCGGCAAGTGGGTCCCTACGGCCCGAACAATTACAAAGCTATGGAGAAGTTAAAAGGATGGGCGAGGCAGAATGATATGTTAACTGATACAACCATTCTACTCGGTGTCTCGTTAGACAACCCACAGTTTACTTCACCTCCGCAATGCAGGTACGATGCTTGTATTGTCATCGATGAGCGATTCGAATTGGATATAGTTGATGGTATGGATGAAAGAATACTTTCTGGCGGCACGTATTTTGTATATACTGTACTGCATACGCCGGAGCATATTCAGCAAGCTTGGAGAGACATAATGCCTTTAATTCATCAAAAGGGATATATTATCGATGAAAAGCCTATCGTTGAACGTTACATCGGTTTAATGAACAATGAGACATACTGTGAACTTTGCGTTCCGATTATTCAATAAGGATCGCAACAGCTGTTGAATTAAAGAAATAGAAAAAGCATCCTTCCTGCGCTTTGAACACACCACCGATAAATAAACATTGTACTGTGTCTATTTATCGGTATAGTTCAAGCAGCAAAAAGGATGCTCTTATCTGTAATCTATATTACTGCTCATTCTGTGCAGCTTCTTCTTCCTCAGCTTTTTGAATGAGACCTGCGAACAGTGCATGAACAAATTGCTCCGAATCAAACTCCTGAAGGTCTCCCATTTTTTCTCCAAGTCCAACGAGCTTCACCGGAAGATTCAACTCATTGCGAATCGCAATAACGATTCCGCCTTTCGCTGTTCCATCCAGCTTAGTCAGCACTAATCCGGTAACGCCACTTTTTTCGCCAAACAGCTTTGCTTGACTAAGGGCATTTTGTCCAGTAGTAGCATCGAGAACGAGCAGTACCTCATGAGGTGCTGATGGCATTTCACGCTGAATAACACGAAAAATTTTATTCAACTCTTCCATTAGATTCGTTTTGTTTTGCAAGCGACCAGCCGTATCGCATATGAGTACGTCTGCGTTACGTTGTTTTGCAGCATGCACAGCATCGAAAATTACAGCTGCAGGGTCAGAGCCAGGTGACTGCTTAATAACGTCAACGCCTACACGCTCTCCCCAAACTTCCAACTGCTCGATTGCTCCAGCGCGGAACGTATCGCCAGCAGCTAGCAACACTTGCTTACCTTCGCTTTTCAGCTTATGTGCCAGCTTTCCAATAGTCGTTGTTTTACCGACGCCGTTGACGCCAACGAATAGATATACAGTAATTTCTCCATCAGGAGCTACTGCAAGCTTCGGATTGTCTTCGCCTTTAAGCATGCCGACAAGCTTCTCTGACAATACAGGCTGAAGTTCGGCAGCATCTTCAATTTTACGTTTCTTAACTTCATCGCGAAGCTCGTCTATTAACTGCATGACAGTCGTAACACCAACATCAGCACCGATTAATATCTCTTCAAGCTCTTCATAGAAATCCTCGTCGATTTTTTTGCGACGGGTAATAAGCTCTTCTACTTTCTCTACAAGCGCTGTTCTTGTTTTCGCCAATCCTTCTTTAAATACATTTGTTACTGCCTCTGTTTTAGAAGCAATACTTTCCTTAAGCTTTTTGAAAAAACTCATGTATGCTCTGGCACCCCCCGATAATATTGCTCTTTATTTATAACTGTTAATAAACGCTAAACATTCGACGCCGAGTAATCCCCAGCGCAACGCATACTTTTAATACGCGTGCACCACAGTTTTCGCTAGCGTTCAATCTTCGACGTCGAATAAGCTTCATCGCATCGCATCGAAATCAAAGTCGGACTTTTTTAACATCCACTTCCAATATAAGATTAAAACGTTCGGCTTTCAGTTCCAAGAAGATGGGACGCTAGTAGAAAACGAGGAGCGCAACGTATGCTTTTAATACGTGAGCACCGCAGCTTTCGCTAGCGTTCAATCTTCGACGTCGAATAAGCTTCAGCGCATCGCATCGAAATCAAAGTCGGACTTTTTTAACATCAACTTCCAATGTAAGTTTAAAAGGTTCGGCTTTCAGTTCCAAGAAGATTGGACGCTAGTAGAAAACGAGGAGCGCAACGTATGCTTTTAATACGTGAGCACCACAGCTTTCGCTAGCGTTCAATCTTCGACGTCGAATAAGCTTCAGCGCCATACATCGAAATCAAAGTCGGACTTTTTAAACCTCATCTACGCGGTCACACCGTCAAACATATGATCCTCTTCTAACCTCACAGAAACCAGCTTGGAGACACCGCCTTCTTCCATCGTAACCCCGTATAACACATCTGCTTCCTCCATCGTTCCTTTACGATGCGTAACGACGATGAACTGAGTAAGCTCAGAAAACTCTCTTAAATACTGTGCAAATCTTGCAACGTTAGCTTCATCAAGCGCTGCTTCTACCTCATCGAGTACACAGAAAGGTACAGGCTTCACTTGTAATATCGCAAACAGTAGTGCAATTGCAGTTAGCGCACGCTCTCCACCAGAAAGCAACTGTAAGTTTTGCAGTTTTTTACCTGGCGGCTGTGCAACGATATCAATCCCTGTTTCTAGTATGTTTGATGGTTCAACAAGCACAAGATCTGCACGTCCTCCACCAAAAAGTTTGCTGAACACGACGATAAAATGCTTGCGAATTTCTTCAAATGTCGTTTTGAACCGCTTAGACATTTCTTCGTCCATTTCACGAATAACTTCATACAAGGTTGCTTTCGCATCCATTAAGTCATTTTTTTGCTCAGACAAGAAGTCATAGCGCTCTTTGACACGCTCAAACTCTTCGATCGCACCAAGATTAATTTCACCAAGTGAGCTAATTTGTCGCTTTAATTCACGCACATCCAGCTGGACAGTGTTGATTTCCTCTGGCGGTGGATATTGTTCTTTTGCTAACTCATAGCTATAGCTATACTCATCAGCCAGCTTTTTTATCGTATGATCAAGTTCAACATCCTGACGATTAAGCACAATTTCCGTTTGACGCATCTGTTCTTCAATATTGCGAAGTGCTATACGCTGCTCTTTCGTCTCATTCTCACCATGTTCTAATCCGCTTATCTTCTCAACTCGCTGCAAACGGAATGAATCGGTACGGTCACTGCATTGCTGCTTGCTTTCTTTAAGCTGCGCAAGTCGAGCAACCTGCTCCTCTGCTTCCTGTGCCAAATTAGCGGCTTGCTCCTGAAGCTGAGCCAGTTGCTGTTGCTGAACCTTCATCTCCTGCTTCGCACGACTAATATCATTACGCAAGCGAGCAGCCTGATCCTCATCATTGCTAAACTCCTGGTCTAGCTTTGCGACTGTAATTTTCAAGTCAGTAAGCTGAACCTGAAGCTCTTCCTTCTCAGTTTCATTCACTTTACGCGTTTGCTCCGCATTCTTAATCGATTGCTGGAGCGCTGCTTCTTGCGTGGAAAGCTCCGTTAATTGACGCTGAGCATCTTCAATTCGCTGAGCAGCGGCTTGCTGCTCTGTTACTTGAGCTTGCTTATCGTTGTTCGATAACGCTTGCTGCTCGCTCAAAAACTTCATTTCCTGTTGAAGCTGCTGCAGCTCACCTTTCAAGCCCTGCTCGTCTAAGCGCTTTTGCTCAAGACGTTCACGAGCCTGCTCCGAGTTTTGCGAACGTATGCTCATTTCCTTACGCAGGTCAACAAGCTTTAGACGTTCTTGTTCGATATGATGCTTTACGGAAGCGATTGTTTCATCCAGCTGTTCGATCTGACGATGACGGCCAAGCAAGCTTGCACCTTTTTTCTGCAAGCTTCCGCCTGTCATTGAACCGCCCGCATTAACTACGTCACCTTCTAACGTAACGACACGATAACGATAATTGCAACGTGCTGCGATACGATTGGCTTGCTCCAAGCTTTCAGCGAGAAGAACATTTCCTAATAAATTAAATACGATTTCCTTATAGCGCTCTTCTGTATGAACGAGCTCAGCCGCAACACCAACAAAGCCATCCAACTCCGTAATGATGCGCTTGTCCGTCTCACTTAATCGACGGCCACGAATAACATCAAGTGGTAAAAACGTAGCGCGACCAAGCTGACGTTGCTTCAAATAGCTGATTGCCGTTCGAGCACTTCGTTCATCTTCCATAACGATATGCTGAAGTGCACCACCTAGCGCCGTCTCTACAGCAGTTTCGATTCGCTCCGGCACAACGATAAGCTCAGCTACAGCTCCGTGTACACCTGTTATCGAAGCTTGCGAACGTCTTGCTGCCTTTAATATTTCTTTGACCCCAAGCATAAAGCCATCCATCGCATCCTGCATTTCCTTCATCGTATCACGACGCGACATATCACTATCCAGCTTTTGCTCATAGCGTCGAAGTTGCGTTGTTGTCTGCTCAATCATCGCACCTAACTTACGTGCTTCGTCGGCTTCCTCCAGCATCTTTGAGCGCAGCTTGTCATGCTCTCTCACAAGCTCCGCCAGCACATGCTCCAGCTCAAACTTTTTAGCATCCAATGCACGTTGCTGCTGCGTCCACTTCGCCTCATCCTCACCAATTCGCTCCATGCGACGCTGCAGCGCTTCCTGCTGCTGCTCCGTGTAGCGTATCTCATTACGCAGCTGTGCCATCGTGCTAAGCACATCAAGAAGCTCACCCTTCAAGCGCTCCTCTGCATCTTGAGCACTACCGCTCGTAACCCCTTGCATTCGCTGCTCTTCTGCTTGTAATGTAATGCGAAGACTTCCTAATCTTTCCTCAAGCTCAGCAGCTTTACTGCGGACGGCAACTTCCTCTTTTGATAAGCCCATAATTCGCTCATCACTCGTTGCGATTGCTTGCTCTACACTTAAGCGCGTTTCTTCATTATGACGCATTCTTTCTTTAATAACTTCACTGTAACCCTCGCACTTTTCAACCTCTTCACTAATTTGAAGCATGGCCTGGTGCAGCTCATCCAACTCTTTTTCAACCTCTCTAAGCTGCAAGCGATCACTTTCAAGAACAGCGTCATGCTTGCTAACAACAGCAGACAGCTTAAGCTGCTCCTGGTTAAGCGCTTCAAGCTTAGCCGTTGATTCTGACCATGCTGTATGTAGCGTCTCGATCTGATGCACATAGAGGGAGATTTCTTTAGACTTTAATTGTTCCTTCAACTCTTTAAAATGCAAGGCTACCTCGGATTGCTTACGGAGCGGCTCTACCTGATCTTCAAGCTCCATAACGAGATCATGAATACGCAGTAAATTCTGCTCTGTATCATCAAGCTTGCGCTTCGCTTCCTTTTTCCGAGACTTATACTTTACGATTCCTGACGCTTCTTCAAAAATTCCACGCCGATCCTCAGAACGCGTACTAAGTATTTCCTCAATTCTACCTTGTCCGATAATTGAGTACGCTTCTTTACCAATTCCAGTATCCATAAACAATTCAGTGATATCTTTTAGTCGACAAGCTTGCTTATTAATCATATATTCACTGTCACCGCTACGATGAACACGTCTAGTAACCGTAACTTCATTGTATTCTAGCGGCAGTGCACCGTCAGAATTGTCCAATGTTAACGAGACTTCACCATAGTTCACCGCACGACGTGCATCGCTACCGGCAAATATAATATCTTCCATCTTGCCACCACGAAGACTTTTGGCGCTTTGCTCACCAAGAACCCAACGGATGCCATCTGAAATATTGCTCTTGCCAGATCCGTTAGGTCCTACTACAGCTGTTATGCCGTTAACAAATTCAAGCTCAGTTTTGTCTGCGAACGACTTGAAGCCCGCTAATTCAATTCTTTTCAAAAACATAGTCTGGCTTTCACCTCACTGTACATTGTACCACAGATTTTTTGAGGCCGATATCATTTCTCTGATCGATGACATACAAAAAGCATCCCTTTGGACACCCGTCCACCGAAATGCTTTTTGTATGTTCGAGACCAGATTACTTATGTTGCACATTTTTCAGCTCTTGCTCCGCAAGCTTCCCCCAAGCTTCAGCAGCAGCTCTTTGCTCAGCTTCCTTCTTAGAACGACCAATCCCTACACCATAACAAGTTTGATCGAGCATAACCTCAATGACGAATTCACGATCATGTGCTGGTCCACGCTCTTCCACAATTCGGTACTCGATGGCTCCTAGTCCGATATGCTGGGCACGTTCTTGAAGCTTAGACTTGGCATCCTTCATAAGCAGCCCATAATTATTGGAATCAATGTGAGGGAACATATGTTGCTCAAGAAACTGCCTTGTCAGCTCTATTCCTGTGTCCAAATAAAGCGCACCGACAAAGGATTCGAACAAATCTGCAAGCAACGCCTGACGTTGTCTACCACCAAGCTGCTCCTCTCCTCGACCAAGCAATACGTATTGGCCAAATTCAAGGCGCTCAGCAAAATGTGCTAAAGACGGTTCACATACGACAGAAGCCCGCATACGCGTTAATTCACCTTCTGGACGTTTCGGATACGTTTTATATAGATACTCTGAAACGAGAAGCTGCAATACTGCATCGCCTAGAAATTCCAGACGTTCATTGTCCTGAACAGACCCCCGCTTATGCTCGTTAACATAAGAGGTATGTGTAAACGCTTGGCGTAAAAGCTTTACCCTTGTAAAATTGAGCTGCAGCTTTTGCTGCAGCTCATCAAACATATCATGCTTCATATTTTTTCATCATGATGGACGCATTGTGTCCACCAAAACCAAATGAGTTAGATAAAGCAACTTTAACATCGGCTTTTCGAGCTTCGTTTGGTACATAATCCAAGTCAAGCTCTGGGTCCTGATTGTCTAAGTTAATGGTAGGAGCGATCACTCCATGCTTAAGGGTAAGGGCAAGTATTACAGCTTCTACGCCACCTGCTGCACCAAGTAAATGACCAGTCATCGACTTCGTAGAGCTAACGGCTAACTGATAAGCATGTTCACCGAACGTATGCTTAATCGCTTTCGATTCAGATATATCACCAACGGGCGTACTTGTACCATGCGCGTTAATGTAATCAACCTGTGACGGCTCAATGCCTGCATCCTTCAGAGCACTTTCCATACAACGTGCAGCACCATTAGGATCAGGCTCCGTCATATGATGAGCATCACCGCTCATACCATAGCCGATCACTTCGGCATAGATTTTCGCACCACGTGCTTTAGCATGCTCAAGCTCCTCAAGAATAAGGACACCCGAACCTTCACCCATAACGAAACCATCACGATCAACGTCGAACGGACGACTAGCTTTCTCGGGCTCATCATTGCGCGTAGACATTGCTCTCATCGAGCAGAAACCAGCCATACCAGTAGGACGGATCGTTGCCTCTGCGCCACCTGCAATCATCACATCCGCATCACCACGTTGGATAATCTTGTAAGAATCGCCGATGGAATGCGTCCCTGTTGCACAAGCCGTAACTGCAGTTGAGTTAGGTCCTTTAGCACCAGCAAGCATAGACACTTGTCCAGAAGCCATATTCGCAATCATCATCGGGATGAAGAATGGGCTGACACGTTTAGGTCCTTTTTCAAGCAAAATCTGATGCTGATCTTCCCAAGTACCTAAACCGCCAATACCGGATCCAACAACGACACCGATTCGCTCTGCTGGAACATGCTCACCAATGGTAATTCCTGAATCTTCAATCGCCTTCAAGCTTGCAGCAACTGCGAATTGAACGAAACGGTCCATACGACGAGCTTCTTTCTTGTCAATTCCAAAGTTCGTAAGGTCAAAGTTTTTAACCTCAGCAGCAATACGTGTTGGATATTCTGAAACGTCAAACGCTTCAATCAAGGATACACCGGACTTGCCTTCCATCAAATTGCCCCAGAACTGCTCTAGCTCCGAACCTAACGATGTCATTACGCCCATACCTGTTACAACAACTCTACGCTTCATATATGTTCACCCCTACTATCATTCATCAATCCATCTATATCTAATAAGAATTGCAGTGCAATCCTTATGATGTTCACTTAAAAATTACAAAGAGATGCAAGCATTATAAGGATTGAGTCCCGTTATTAACTAACGGGACTCGATCATGTTAGGTATGAGATTGTATGTAATTTACAACTTCTCCTACCGTAGTGATCTTTTCAGCATCTTCATCAGAAATTTCAAGGTTAAACTCGTCTTCAAGTTCCATGATAAGCTCAACTACATCTAGTGAGTCAGCGTTTAAATCTTCCTTGAAAGAAGCTTCTAAAACTACCTTCTCTGCATCTACACCTAGGCGGTCAACAATAATGCTTGTTACGCGTTCTAGTACATCGGACATCCGATTCACCTCCTCTACGTATTATACGAAAACGATTAAAAAATAGCTATCTTTCATTCTGTCGAATTAAAAGTTTAATTCAAATGGCTACATATACATGCCGCCATCGACGTGAATCGTTTGGCCAGTCATATACGAAGCAGCATCTGAAGCCAGGAATCGAACAGCATTAGCAATATCAACAGCATCGCCAAGTTTTGCAAGCGGGATTTGTCCAGCTAATGATTGCTTCATCTCTTCTGGCAGCTGATCGGTCATATCGGTTTGAATAAAACCTGGCGCTACGCAGTTTACTGTAATGTTTCTAGCAGCAAGCTCACGCGCACTCGCTTTAGTCAGCCCAATGACACCTGCTTTAGCAGCTACATAATTGGCTTGTCCGGGATTGCCTAATACACCAACGACGGAAGAAATATTAATAATTTTTCCTGAGCGCTGCTTCATCATCGGGCGTGTCACAGCCTTAATACCGTTAAACACACCTTTAAGATTCGTCTCGATCACTTGATCAAACTCTTCCTCTTTCATTCGCATAATAAGATTATCGCGTGTAATTCCTGCATTATTGACCAAAATATCGATAGCACCAAGTTGCTCAACAACTTGCTTCACCATATCTTCAAACTCAGCAGCTTTACCGACATTCGCTTTAATAATGATCGCCTCGCGACCAAGCGCGCGTACCGTTTCCGCTGTTTCTGCTGCTGCCTGCTCGCTACCGGAATAATTGATCGCTACATCAGCCCCTGCTTCTGCTAACGCAATCGCAATCGCTCTTCCAATTCCTCTGGATGCACCTGTTACAAGCGCTTTTTTACCTTCTAAGCCTGCAAACATATCGCTCCTCCTTCATAATTGAACTACAAGCTATACACGTAGTATATACAACTTGCCTATTACGCTTGTGAAGCTTGCGTAAACGCCTGTAATGATTCCAAACTATTGATCGTTACTGTTGTTACGTTGCGATCAATCTTTTTTATTAAGCCTGTCAACACAGAGCCTGAGCCAATCTCAACAAACGTATCAACCCCAAGCTCAATAAGTGCTTTAATGCTATCTTCCCATAAGACGGGTGCACACACTTGTTGTTCAAGCAATGAAGCAATATGCTGCGCTGAGCTTACTGGCTCTGCGGTAACATTTGCAATAACAGGTATTACAGCATCTTGCATCGTCACCTGCTGCAGCTGTCCGCGAAGCGCCACAGCTGCATTGTCCATTAGCGAGGAATGAAATGGACCGCTTACCTCAAGTGGAATTACTCGCTTAGCACCAATTTCTTTGCCGCGTGCTACAACTTCATTCACTCCGTCAACTGTACCTGACACAACAATTTGTCCAGGACAATTCACATTCGCCAGCTCAACAAGCTTACCTTCCGAAGTAATCTGGTCGCATAGCTGCTTTAATGCTGTACGTTCAGCACCAAGCACCGCTGCCATTGCCCCCTGACCACTAGGAACGGCCTGCTCCATGAATTGGCCTCTAGCGCGAACCGTACGCACTGCGTCGCCGAAGCTAAGCACCCCTGCAGCAACAAGCGCACTATACTCACCTAAGCTATGGCCAGCCACATAATCCGCCTTCACACCTGACTTCTCCACAAGCTTCAGATAAGCAACACTTGCTGCCAACAATGCTGGCTGAGTGTTCGCTGTTTGCTTTAGCTCTGTATCAGGTCCATTAAACATAAGGTCCGTTACTGAAAAACCAAGTGCTTCGTTAGCCTGCTCCAATATGGCACGTGCATCGGCATCATGCTCATATATATCCTTTCCCATGCCTACTGCCTGAGCACCCTGCCCAGGAAATACAAAAGCAATTTTGCCCACTAATATGCCTCCCTTGCTCTCTGCATTATTATTCAAACATCACCATTCTAGCTGCAATGCTAATGCAGCGAGTGCCTCAAAAAGCGTTGTTGCAGCTTACCATTTAATAACGGTTGAACCCCAAGTTAATCCGCCACCAAAGCCTACTAGACATAATGTATCGCCTGAACTAATTCGTTTTTGTTCTACTGCCTCAGCTAAAGCAACAGGTATTGAAGCTGCTGACATATTTCCGTATTTATCGATATTAACGAGCGCTTTATCCTCTGTAAGCTCTAGGCGATTCAACGATGACTGGATAATACGAATATTCGCTTGATGCGGCACTAAAAGATCAATGTCAGCTTTGCTGATTCCTGCTTTTTCGATAGCCTCTTCAGCAGCATTGCCCATAATACGAACCGCAAACTTAAACACTTCATTCCCAGCCATATAGATGGAATGCTCCTTGTTGCTAATCGTTTCTGCAGAAGCTGGCTTGCGCGAGCCACCACCAGAAACTTTAAGCAGTTCTCCACCTGTTCCGTCCGCACCAAGAACGAACGATTGGAAGCCGCGTCCTTCCTCAACCTCACCTAGTACAACAGCGCCCGCACCATCTCCGAACAGGATGCAAGTGTTACGATCTGTATAATCTGTTATACGAGACAACGTCTCTGCACCAATAACGAGTATTTTACGGTACAAGCCGCTTTGAATAAAGCCATTCGCGGTTGCCAAGCTATAGATGAAGCCAGAACATGCTGCGGACAGATCAAACGCAGGACATGTTGCGCCAAGCTTTTCTTGAACCAGGCACGCTGTTGAGGGAAAGAACATATCCGGTGTAATCGTTGCAACAATAATGAGATCAATGTCCCCAGCGGTTAAGCCAGCATTCGCCAAAGCCTGCTGTGCTGCTTTATACGCAAGATCAGATGTCGCTTCATCGCTTGCAGCGATTCGTCTTTCTTTTATCCCTGTTCTAGATACAATCCATTCATCGTTCGTTTCTACCATTTGCTCTAGCTGTTGATTCGTTAACACTTGTTCAGGTACGTATTTACCAGTACCTAGTATTCCTACTGATTTGAGATTCATTGCTCCAATCACTCCTTGTTGATCTGTGCAGTTATCGATTCAATTAGCTTACCCTCAATTGCTGTTTTCGCTTGCTTAACCGCAGCCTGAACCGCTCTTGTATCCGAAGAGCCATGTATTTTCATTACACATCCATTGACACCTAGCAGCAATGCACCGCCAAATTCGTTCGGATCTAATGTTTTCTTCAAGCCTTTCAGCTTAGGCAGCATAATAGCAGCAGCAACCTTCGTCAGCAAGCTTTGAGTAAATGATGTTTTTAATTCCTTAAAGATAACCGATGCTGCACCTTCATACGATTTCAGCATAATATTTCCTGCGAAGCCATCGCATACGAGCACATCACATGGACGCTCAAGCATATGTTTAGACTCCACATTACCAACAAAATTCAGATCGCTTTGTTGTAAAAGTGCATATGCCGCTTTTGCCACTTCATTCCCTTTCGAGTCCTCAGTACCAACATTAAGCAAACCTACACGCGGCGCTTTCATCCCTTGTGCTCGCTCACGGTAAATACTTCCCATTACAGCATATTGATATAACTGTTCAGCTGTCGCGTCCATATTGGCTCCTAGATCGAGCGCAAGCATTCCTACGCCATCAAGTGATGGCAATAACGGGGCAAGCGCTGGCCTTTCGATACCCGGTATACGACCTACAACGAGCAAGCCTGTCGTCATTAAGGCACCAGTATTGCCTGCGGATAGCATCGCATCTGCTTCTTTGTCTTTTACAAGCTTTCCTGCAACAACCATTGAGGAATCTTTTTTACGACGAACAGCACGGACCGGTTCATCCTCAGATTCAATAACTTCTGATGCGTGTATAATACGTAGATTACTTGGGTGATCTTCCGTTATATGCGCTTTAATCTGTGTTTCGTCACCTACAAGTAGAATTTGAACATCTTTATTATCTTTAGCAGCAGCGACCGCTCCTGCAACAATTTCCTTTGGTGCGAAATCTCCACCCATTGCATCAATAGCAATTTTCACGTTTATTCTCCTCCTTGGGTATTCGCTGCCTCAGAACGATAAACAACGAAATTCCCTTGAAACACAAGCTCATCGCCTACATACGTATTAAGCTCGACTTTTGATTTATTTCTTTCCTCATCATTCAAACGAACATAGGCTTTTGCAATACATTTTTCCCCAAGCTTAACAGGTCTTAAAAATCGAAGTTCACTGCTAGCCGTCAGGGCAATCGGGCAATCGATTACAGCGACTGCCAAGGAATTCGCCTGTGCAAACAGATGATGCCCACGAGCTATTCCTGTTCTTGCAAAAACATGCTCTTCTCGAATTTCAAATAGAGAAATTCCGCTATGATCGAGCTGCAGATCGACGATATCACCTATTACTTCATCAATATGCAAGGAGCGTACAGAATCGTAGGAGCGCTCTGCCATCTCCTTCATACGTTCACGAAGTTCTGGAATACCAAGTTCCATTCGATCCAATCTGATCGTTTGTATGCTTACCTTCAATGCTCTTGTCAGCTCTCGATCCGTCACGAATGGATTTTCTTTAATGTATTGGATCAGCAGCTGATGCCGCTCGCGTTTATTTAACTTCGCCATGACGACACCACTCTCCTGTTCAAGTGTTAGGTTATCCTATAAATATTATGTACGATTAGTATCTAAGTTTAATACCAGGTACTAAATTAGTATAAATTATTATTCTTGTTATAGCAATCTATTTTATGCTGGCGTATAAAAATAAAATAGCATCTTATCCAAGGATAAGATGCTATAGATGCGATTATTATTGAGAAATAATCTCTTTTGTTTTGTAATATCCACAAACTTTGCAAACGTGGTGACCTAGTTTAAGCTCTCCACATTGCTCGCATTTCACCATACCTGGAACTGCAAGCTTAAAATGCGTACGACGTTTGTCGCGGCGAGTCTTGGATGTTCTACGTTGAGGTACTGCCATATTTCCCACCTCCTTCACAAATTCAAGGAATACTATTCCTTAAAAAAATCTTTCAGCGCTTCTAATCGCGGATCGATTCTTTCATTACTACATTGACATGAATGCTCGTTTCGATTACTGCCGCACTGCGGGCAAAGGCCTTGACAGTCTGTCTTACATAATGGAGCAAAAGGCATAAATAATTGCACATACTCCTCCACATAAGGCTTAAGATCAAGACGATCATCAGTAATCAAGATCATATCATTTTCTTCATCTTCTTCACCGTCGCTTACAGCATTCGACGAAGCTGGCTGGAATTGCTCAGCGAATGGAATGGTTGAGTGCGTATGCGTTGACTCAAGGCAACGAGAGCAGGCTAATTCCATATCTATTTCAAGATTCCCCTTTACTTCAACTGCTTCACCCTCTGGGGTAAGCGTTAAGTTGATATGTACAGGGCCAGTAGAAATTACATCTTGACGAATAGAAAAAAGCTTAGATACATCTAGTTGTTCATTCACGATCACTGTCTGATCTTTAGCTAGTAGATCTTTTAAACGAAACTGCATAGTATCACCCCAAACAGACAAAGTTTATTATAGCTATCCTGCTCCTATTTTGTCAAGAATATTACTCCTGTTTTATGAAGTCGCATATCCTTTGTCCCAATCCTTAGCAGTATGCTATAGTGAAATCAACATTATAGCATAGAAAGGAATAATAAGATGAAGGCTGTTGGTCTAATTGTAGAATACAATCCCTTTCATAATGGGCATCTGCATCATCTCCAGCAATCGAAACATATAACCGGCCGTGAGGCTGTTGTGGCCGTAATGAGCGGTCACTTTCTACAACGCGGAGAGCCTGCCTTAACCGATAAATGGACTCGTGCAGAAATGGCGCTTGCTGGCGGCTGCGACCTTGTGCTTGAGCTTCCAGTTGCTTATGCAACATCCTCCGCAGAATGGTTTGCATATGGGGCAGTTGCTGTGCTCGAAGCAACGGGCATTGTTGATTCGATATGCTTTGGTACAGAAAGCGGGCAATTGACACCACTTCAAGCAGCTGCCAATATTGTCACTTCTGACTCCGGCATGCTAAAGCATTTACTTGGTGAAAAGCTTAAACTCGGAATTAGTTACCCTAAAGCATACAGCGACACTCTAACACAACTATTGGAGCAAACGCCAAGCTGGAGTCAAGATCCAATCGCACTTGATCAGCCCAATCATACACTAGGACTGCATTATTTAATCGCACTTGAACGACTGCAAAGCAGCATCAAGCCATATACAATCCCACGTGAACAAGCGCAATACAACGATGTCTCGCCGCAACATCATGCCATCGCGAGTGCTACCGCTATTCGCCGAATGCTGCTAGAGAAAGAACAGCTAGATATTATATCTGCATATGTACCCCCAACAACCTATTCGATTTTACAGCGCGAGCTTGTCCATGACAATAAACAAGCGATGAGCTGGGAGGGATTCGCCACACAACTGTATTACCAGCTTGCGATAACTCCTGCATCACAGCTTGGTACGCTCCGAGAGATGGAGGAAGGGCTAGAGCATCGTCTTCAGCAAAGCGCAATAAAAACACAACGCTACGCTGTTGACGAGCTGTTAGATGTTGCAAAAACGAAGCGCTACACTAAAACAAAGCTTCAACGAGCACTGCTTGCTGTGTTACTGCAGCATAATAAGCATCACTTTACACGAGAAGCACTCGCTCAAGGCGTACAATATTTACGAGTGCTTGGCTTTACTGAAAAAGGTCAGCGGCTTCTTAAACAAATGAAAAAAGAAGCTACTCTTCCCATTATTCACACTCCTGCGCAATTCAAGGACACTTCCGTCTACTTACAGCTAGATATTGCAGCAACGAGCTGCTATATGCAAACTTATTGTCCCAATGAGCCTAAGCTCCAGCTGTCGGACTTTAGCAGACCGCCTATACGTTTGTAAGCCGTATTGTCATCAAAACTAAAACTACCTAGAACTATTGGAGTGAAGTGAGCACCTGCATCGCTTCCTCCAAAGTTGATACACCAATAATTTTCATATCACTTTTAATCTTCTTCATCGTTTGCAGTGCTTCTTTCTCATTGCCTTTCGGTACTATAAATACATGCGCCCCTTGCTCGCTCGTCGAATATACTTTCTGTACAATTCCACCGATACTGCCTACATTGCCTTTTGCATCAATCGTTCCGGTTACAGCAATCTTCTTCCCGTTTGCCAGATCACCTGCTGTAAGCTGGTCGATAATCGTCAGGGCCAGTACAAGACCAGCAGAAGGACCGCCAATATTGTCAGTAGTAATTTCTACTTCGTAGTCTAGCCTATCTGGCTTGACTGTTCGTATTTCAATAAAACTGTCGACATGGAGCAGTTCATATACGAGTTGCTCTTCTTCAAGATCAAGATCCTTTTTCTCCATGTTGACTGCTTGCTTAAGTAGTTCATTGCCTCGCTTAACAATAATATAAAAATGATTCCCTGCCGTCTGTTCTGCAATCCATGCACGCAGCTGATCGATGCTGTGAATGCTCACTTCTTCCCCTAATGCATTGACCCCTGCAACGATCTCATCGCCCGCTTCAAATGTTCCACAGCCTAGCAAACAAACAGTTGGCTGCTGAACGATAAGATTCTGCGGCTGAATCGAATAAGGAATATGCAAATACTGATAGGCTGCTTCAAGGGCGTTGTCGTGAGAGCCGCGCATCATACTAGTCACTCTTGCAGCATACTCCTCCATAGAAGAGCGGCCCAGCACATCAGCTTTCAAGCGCACCTCATCTTTTGGAGAGACGAGTGATGCTAACATCTCCCATAGATTAGGTGTCGCTAGCAGTACAGCCGTCAGCAATAACTCCCCTTCTTCTTGTTGTAATTCAGCTTCTTGTGTATCCCACTTGTCGGACAGTCGATTATCATCATTTGTTTTTATATAGCCTTGGGCTGGAACTGCGATGCCAGGCTTCAATACAACAAAAGGAGATGGCGCATAAAGTAATACCATCATAATGACAGCTGTTACGACAACCGTTATGAGCACAGTCCGCATGTGGATATATGACTGCCTCAACTTTCTTTTCACTCCCAGCTTGTTCTAATTTCACATTTTATTGCGTAACAATAATGGACTGAGTTGTCCATCTTCATGCTCAAAGGAGAGATTGAGTTGCACAAAACAATATTCATCGCACTTATGATGCTTTTTCTCGTGCTATCTGTTGTGCTCTCCCCAGACGTTGCTCTGCAAGCCTCCTTATCTGGCATAACGATCTGGTGGAAGCTTGTATTTCCAGGACTTCTGCCTTTTTTCATTTTATACGAATTAATGCTCGCATTCGGCCTATTGCATGGTTTTAATTCACTGTTCGCACCTTTAGTTACTCGTTTGTTGAAGCTACCAAGAGCAGCTGGTATTCCTTTGCTCATGAGTATGAGTAGCGGTTTTCCTACGGGCGTAGAACCGACGATGAAACTGCTTGAAGACGGCCATCTTACTAAATCGCAAGCTCAGCGGTTGCTCGCCTATATTCATTTGCCGAATCCGATATTTATTATCGTTATTATCGGTGCCGGCGTCTTCCAGCTGCCGTTTTATGGCTACATCATCCTTGCTTCTGTCTGGCTCGCAGCACTGCTTCTTATGATCTTACATGCACGTCTAGTCTCTCAGCATGAACCAACACTAAGCAAGCGTATATCACCCGCTCTCGAGCCTTACTTTGCGCGCGCTATGCAATTTGGGCGAGAGCTTGACGGCAGAACCTTCGGGAAAGTACTTGGCGATAGTGTGTATGACAGTGTTCAAAAGCTATTTACTGTTGGTGGCTTTATTATTTTCGCATCCGTCATCTCTGCTTTCGCCCATCCTTTTTTCAATGCTTTATTGCCGCAGCTCCCTTTTATTGAGCAAATGCTGCTGGAACAGCATATTGGCAGCTTCGCAATTGCTGACTGGGCAACGGACCAATCCAATATCGTCATTGCATTAGCGCTTATTGCAGCCTGCTTAAGCTTTACTGGCATCAGCGGCATCCTGCAGGTCTCATACTACACTTACCATCAACGAGGCATTAAACTGCTGCCTTTTATCGGCTACCGAGCAACACATGCCTGCCTCAGCTTTACACTGCTTATTATGCTATGGAAGCCGTTAACATGGCTAATTACGAAACTTACTGGATCGCCTGAACAGACGGTATTCGTGCAGCCAGCAGCACAAGGAACGATGTTCCAATGGCAAAGCCTTTGGCAGCCGAGCTTACTGCTATGCACAGCAACAGCCTTCCTAATTATTTCTATACATTTTTTATGGCGCAGGACTGAACGAAACATATGATCGCTGACATTACGTACAAAGTGAATTGCCCGTTTATCGCTATGCTTTCTGCGAATAAACGGGCAATTCATTTACGTTATATTCGTTATCGCAACGGTCGCGCTGGTCCACATTTTTCTCGCAATCGTTTTTCCACCTCTGGTGGAACCATTTTAGATACTTCGCCTTGAAAGTTTGCAATTTCCTTTACAATGCTTGAGCTAAGATACGAATATTTGGGATGGGTCATCATAAAGACGGTATCGATGCCATCATCAAGCATTTGATTCGTAGATGCAAGCTGAAGCTCGTATTCAAAGTCAGTGACGGAACGAATGCCCCGTATAATGACACTAGCATTTTTCATCCGCATAAATCGAACGAGCAAATCACGAAAACTGTCAACTTCTACATTAGGCAAATCTTTTGTTACCTCACGCAATAGTTCCTTGCGTTCCTCTACGGAAAACATCGGATTTTTACTCGTATTGTTCAGAACGGCAACAATAATACGATCATACTGCCTGGCCGCTCGATGTATAATATCTAAATGTCCATATGTAACAGGATCAAAGCTCCCTGGATATACAGCAATTCGTTGCTGGCATTCTGTTATGTTGTTCATATTCTCTCTCCTGACTCTGTGAGCGCTTATTCAGCCGAAAGCGGTTCTTGCTCAGCTTGTTCGAACTGCTCTGCCTGATGCCGATAAATAGTTACGGCAACCTCTCCGTATTGTGCATGTCGCTGCTGCTTCAAATCCCCGACCGATTCCGGATATTGAATTTTAGAATCATGCTCGACAACGATAACGGCATCTTGCTTAACGAGCTGAAGCTCCTGTATATTGAGCAGCCATTGATCCATATCATGCATACGGTAGGGTGGATCTAAAAATATCACGTCGAAGGGTTGCTGTTTTTTCCCGAGCAACTTCAACGCTCTAGCCGCGTCATTACGATAAATTTCAAAGTCCGCCTGTGCTCCTGCTGCCTGAACATTGCTGCGAATCGTATCAATGCTTATTTTTTCTTTATCTATACTAATGACTTTATCGGCACCTCGGCTCCATGCCTCTATACCTAGACCGCCAGTTCCAGCAAACAGATCCAACACCAAGCCGCCATCAAAGTAGGGGCCAATCATGCTGAATATCGCTTCTTTAACTTTATCTGTAGTAGGTCTTGTGCCTTGTCCAGGAACAGCCTTTAAGGGTCTCCCCTTAGCTTTTCCAGCTATTACTCTCACTGTGTGTCCCCCTTAAGTGCTCATCTTTTTTATCGTACCACACTACGTTTAACGATGAAAGATTCGCTACCTCGATTAGCTTAAATTTTAAATTTGTCGGGAAGATGTATAAATGATGTGAATTCAGTCCACAATATGCTCATCGGTGTCTTTGATGCCGTAGAAAACCGTGTAGAGGACTTACGTTTCCCCATAAGCTCTTCATCCGGTTTCTCCTCTCCCATTTTTTTGGATAGAGGCCCTAGCAATAGGGCCTCGCTATTTTTTTACCCTCTTTATGGTCTTCCGATTAATCAGTTACAATTTCTTGACCACTTGCTTTCCGCAGTTCATTCGCCAAACGATTAAATTCTTTACGCGCTTCCTTATCCGGAGTAGCCATATATGCGGCACTTAAAAAACGAATGATTTTGTTCGCATCCTCTACTGACATTGTAACGCCTCCATCCTCGTCATTACGATGTTCACCATCTGAACCTAGCCCATCATCATTTGCTTCGCCGTCGCCTGCTTTTAGCTGCTTAAGATTGACTGCTACGTTATCTACAAAACTTTTCCAACCCGTCCATTTACCATCTGCATTCATTATTCTCGGGCAGTTTTTTCCGCTCCAATCATAATGACGTCGTAGCCGATCTGTTCCCCAATTGCGTTCTAGCAGCATACCAGCTACAAGCCGGGCAGCATGCTGAAGCGTTTGTTCGTAGTTGCCACTTTCACATATCTCGATTCCAATCGAGGTGCGATTACCGCTTGAGCTGCTGCTGCCATCTCCTGCATGCCATGCTACTTCATTCAATGGAATGACTTCAATCGCTTCTTTATCATCGATAACAATATGAAAGGACGCCGTTCTCGTATTCAAGCTATTCGTTAGCCACGCACGTTCATTGCGTGCCGTACTGGATGGATTAGCTGTATTATGGATCGTTATCGTGCTCGCTTCCATCCGCGTGCCTGGTCTTCGGTTATGCGGTGTCGTTACGGGTATATGCTCCACTCGATAGTTAACACTCATCGCTGTACTTTCCTCCTCCCAGTTCTTAAAGTCAACATAATTAATGGACAAAAAGAACTTTAGCATTGGAATCCCACTCTAACGTTAAGTTAATGAGGTCTGCTAGCTCTCTTACTTTTACGTAGCTAGTCGCTGTTACTAATCGAGCTTCCATAAGCGTACCGTTAACGTATACATTGCCGCTTTTCCAAATAACCTTTGCACCATAATGCTCCGCCAGCTTGCGTACTGGTACATAGTTTGTGCCTCGTTCATAATAGGCTGTGCCAAAAAACTGCTGATCAACGTATAATGGAACAATTTGTGCATCCTTAAACTCTTCAGGCATAGAGAACGGAGTCACTGCATCGTATTTTTCCAAATTGTATTGCCGAATTAGCGCCATAATTTTCGTGGCATAGTTAGGATCTGTAGCATAACCTGCTTTTTGCATAGCATCCGCTTGCTCATATGGCATCGTTGCTGCTCTCACCTTGCTGTAGCGGCTGCTAAGAAACAGCTCATCTTGATCCTTATAATAATGATAAAGTGTACGATAAGCACGAAACGCAGAACTTTCTCTTACTTCCTGCCCGCCGCGATATTCCCATGTACCCTTTGTTACTGTTTCTCCTCGCCAATAAGGGGTTAGTCGCCCACTTCCTACTTTTATTCCTCCTAGGTTATTCCAGGCGTGGATGGCACCACCTGTTTCTAGCAAGCTTTGAGCTAATCGAACGGATGGTAGAATTGGAGAGCCTTGCTGACGGATAAACACAATAATCGGTGCAATCGTGTCAAAAAATTGCTGCCTTGTTAATATAGCCATGCTGTTCTCTCCTTTATTTATATTTATTTATATTTATTTTAAATCTATCATCTCTACTATTTATGCTTCTACTTTCTTAAAGGCAACGGCGAATACCACAAAAGCACCGCTATTCGCCTAAAAAAGCAACAAGGAGCCTAAAAGCAAATGCTTTTAAACTCCTTGTTGCTATTGATAGCTGCCATAGCTAACGTTATACGAATCGATAAAATCGACTGCTATTGTCATACAGCTGAGTCGCCACTTCATCACTATTTTTCCCAATAAGAGCGGCGATCGCTTCAACTACACGCACAACCATCGTCGATTCCGTCTCTTTTCCTTGAAATTCCCCTTCAAACGGCCACGGTCCATCGGTTTCTACCATAAGCAGCTCCAGCGGATAACGCTTAACAAGCGCTTGGATTTCTTGCTCATAGCATACGTCAGGAGTAATGGAAATGTAGTAGCCGCATTCGATCATCCGCTCAATCGTCGCCTCATCACCCTTAAACCAATGAAAATGCGCACGCTTCATCTCATGCTTCTGCAGCAGATCACATGCAATGGCTGCATCCTCATATACAGCATGCAGCACAATCGGACGATCCAGTTCCTTTGCAAGCACAATAAAACGCTCTAACAACTCAATATATGGCTGCTTGTCCAGCTGCTGACCGCGCTCTAGCAACTCCAGCCCACGATAATAAGGAAGACCTACTTCACCAATAGCAAAACGTTCCCCGCAAGCAGCACGAGCTCCAATCCACTCCATTAATTGTTGTTCCTCTTCTGTGCTTAGCATCAGCTGTTCAGGATGAAAGCCGTAAGCCGGCATAATGAGCTGACCATATTGCAACGCAAGCGCATGGGTCGCTCGCGATGAAGCCAGATCCATTGATACAGCTACAATATGCTTAATTCCCACTGCTTTTGCTCTCGTAATATGCTTCTCTCTTTGCTTTTCATCGTACTGTTCCAAATGAATATGCGTATCTGCATAGCTCAATGGTATCCCTCCATGTTTGTTTTGCTGTCATTATAAAAAAAGGATGCAAGACTTAGCCTGCACCTTTATCCTGCAGCTGCGCATAGATGAGCTGCTTTAATTCATTAAATTGTGACGTACTCCACAGATCATCGCTTCTCGGTCTCGTGAATGGAACAACAATCTCTTGAATAACAGTAGCTGGATGACTAGAAAGCACAATAATACGATCGGAGAGCATAAGTGCTTCATCAATGCTATGGGTAACGAGCAGCACCGAACGGCGATTGTGCTCCCAGATCGACAGCAGCCATTGCTGCATATGCAGCCTCGTCAGCGCATCAAGCGCTCCAAACGGCTCATCTAGTAGCATCAGCTGTTGCGAGGATAGCAGCGCGCGCAAAAAGGATACGCGCTGGCTCATGCCGCCAGACAGCTTATATGGATATGCATCTCCGTAAGCTGCTAGACCTACGCGTTCAAGCCATTGCTCAGCCTGCTGCAACGCTTCCTTTTTATTGGCCCCGGATATTTGCAGTGCTAAAGCGATATTACGTTTAACCGAATACCACGGTAACAACGACGCCTGCTGTGGCATGTACGCAATATGACCACGTTCTCCAGATATCTGGTTGCCATCAAGCCAGATTTCTCCAGAATCCAGCTCATTCAGTCCGCCGATCAATTGAAACAATGTCGTTTTACCGCTGCCGGAAGGGCCAATGATCGAGACAAACTCCCCGTCGTTCACGGTAATGTTAATGTCGCGTAGCACCTCGTGCCTTTCGCCTTTGCTGACGAATGATTTACTAACACCTTTTAGTTCAAGCATCAGCTAGCCTCCTTTCGCGGTCGCCAGCGGATGCAAAGCGTCTCCACCAGCGTAACAAGCCAGAACAGCAGTAGACTCGTCATTACGATGAGCAGCACTGCTGCGAATACGCGCTCCGGCATATAACCGCGTGAAGACAAGATCATATATCCGCCTAATCCAACTTTAGGAGAAAGCCATTCTGCAACGACTGCACTTAGCACGCTGTAAGAGGCCGCTATTTTCAAGCCGCTGAATAAATTACTCAATGCGCTTGGCAGCTCAAGATGAATGAAGGTTTGCCACTTGCTGCTCCCGATCATGCTCATATAATTGTTCAAGCTATAATCAACCTGCGCAAGTCCGCCCAGCATGGCGATACAGATCGGAAAAAAGCAGACGAGCACGATCAGCAGCACTTTAGGCATCATTCCGAAGCCAAGCAGCATCGTTAATATCGGCGCAATGACGATAACAGGAATATTTTGAGACAGTATAAGAACCGGATACATTGCACGTCTTGCTATCGGAATAAAATGCAAAAGCATGGCTAGTGCAATCCCAAAAAGCGAACCGCCAACAAATCCAAGCAACGTAAGCTGCATCGTAGCAAGCCAATGCTCCATTAGTCTGGACCAGCCTTTAATCATCTCTTTTCCTACATCGATCGGTGATGGAATGAGCCAGCTGTACACGAGCTCGAAGCGAACGATAAGCTCCCATATGATGAAAATTAAGAGCAGCATAAGCGCTGGCGGCCATACGCTGCTCCATAGACGCTTCTTACTGTCCATCCGGATATTTCTCCAGTAGTTTGTCCATCGATGCGCCTTGTGGATTGTAAGAAATTTTAATTTGCGAAAGTGCCCCTGGGCATCCCGCTTCGATCATCGCTTCATGCATGCGCGAAACAATGTTCAGAAGCTCATCTAGATTGCCTTCCATCGTCGTTTCTAGCGGTGCAACACGGTACGGCACACCAGACTCCTTTATAATCGCGATCGCTTGATCAACATAAGGAATTACACTTTCTCCATGATTCGTTTTCGGTATCATTTGAATGCTTAATAGTGCATTTGCCATTAATCTTCACTCCTTTTTTTATTCATCACTGCGCTATGCTACAGATTATTGTGGTAAAAATTCATTCGTAAATGCTTTTTCAGCTGCAAGCTCACCTTCAAGCAAGCCATTGCTGTACATCCAGTTCGCGTAACCTTCCCACACCGACAGCTTCTGTTCTCCCCAACGTGGTGCATCATCCTGGTAACGCGGGCTTAACCATTGCTGACTTGCCTTCACTAGCTCTGCATTCAGATCAGGTTCAGCTGCAATCAATACGTCGGCTGCTTCCTCCGGATGCTCGATGCTGTATTGATATCCTTTCGCTACTGCTGCTACGAAGCTGCGAACGAGTTCTGGCTCGTCCTTAATCATCGCTTCCCCTGTCACAAGCACTGGCGTGTAGTAATCTAGGTTTTCATTGTAATCTTTCATATAGATCATATTCAAATCAATTCCGCGCAGCTCCGCTTCAATTCCTGTCCATGCATAAAAAATCCACGCAAAATCAATATCTCTTTCGACCGCTGCAAAAAAATCACTATTGCCCATATTTACAACATCCATTTTGTTGTAGTCTGCACTAGATGCAATCATTAATGACTCTATCGTTGCTTGCTCAATCGGAGAGCCCCATCCGCCATAACGCATCCCTTCGAATTGCTTTGGCGTCTCGATCCCTTTCTCCTTTGGAGAAGCAAAACCTGATGTATTATGCTGCACAATCGCTGCAAGCGATACGATAGGTAAGCCAGCGATACGTGATAACGTCACATTTTCCTGATAGCTTACACCAAACTGTACATTCCCCGCTGCTACATGCGCATCGGCACCGCCATCTGCAGGAGCAATGATCTCTACTTCCAAGCCCTGCTCAGCAAAATACCCTAGATCACGAGCAACATACAGTCCTGTATGATTCGTGTTCGGCGTATAGTCCAGCATCAACTGTACCTTGCGCAGCTGATCTCCTGAAGCTGGATCATTCTCCTTCGCCTTACTTCCTTCGTTTTCTGCATTACCACATGCCGTAAGCATCGCTAGTAGTAATAGAAGTACAAGCCATTTCGTACTTTGAATTTTCATGATGTCCTCTCCATTTCTCTTTTTCTTTTTTGATCGTCCAATTGGACACGCTGATCGTCATAGGTATATAAAAAGACACCCTTCGCGTAAAGGAAGGATGCCCGTAATCGGCAACGTCATCGTCACTGCTATGAACAGCTTACCACGCTGTTACTAAGTTCATGCAGGTCGATATCGCGTTTTCGATGCCCTTATGTTATCTTTGCTTCAACAAGACAACACAAAAAAACCGGGCATAGAAAACGGCAGCCGGTTAATGATATGCACGTTTCCTACGCTGGAATTATCCAGATCAGGTACGGTCGAGAACAGACTAGTTCTCCTCTCAGCCAAGTTCAACTTAGCTCCCGAAGTGTCGTATTCAATTGGTTAATCTATCGCTCATTATAGCAAATGCTGGATCGTTTGAATACCCCTTGCCCGAATTCTCGCTCGTCATGCATTGCAACTTATGCTACAGCACAGTAAATACGGGCACAATCGGTAAACGTGTCTAGCACTTTTCGTATGGTTGGCTAATAGACTATACAAGACTTTGATAAAGGGTGATGTTCTTGATTACGATTAGTTTATGCATGATCGTGAAAAATGAAGAGGATGTGCTTGCGCGCTGTCTAAACAGCGTGAAAAAAGCTGTTGATGAAATGATTATTGTTGATACCGGCTCGACTGATCGCACAAAGGAGATTGCAGCTTCACTCGGTGCTAAAGTGTTTGATTTTGAGTGGATTAATCATTTTGCTGCTGCTCGAAATTATAGTTTTAAGCAAGCCACTAGTGAGTATATATTGTGGCTAGATGCCGATGATGTGCTGTTGCCTGAGGATCTTGAGCGGTTACTGGAGCTTAAGCAGCGCAAAGACTTTAATTACGATACCGTTACGATGAAGTACCATCTTTCCTTCGATGAAAATGGCAACCCTACCTATAGCTATCGTCGTAACCGCCTCGTTAAACGCTCGATGAACTTTCAGTGGATTGGGCCCGTACATGAATATTTATCAGTATACGGCAATAGCTTCCATTCTGATGTCGCTGTAACGCACCGTAAAGTTCGTCATGCCTCCAACCGCAACCTTGATATTTATGTAGCTCGCTTGGAGCAAGGCGAAGAATTTACGCCTCGTGATCAATTCTACTTTGCGAACGAGCTGCGCGACCACGCCCGCTACGAAGAAGCAATCAAGTGGTATGATCTTTTTCTTGAAGGAAAAAAAGGCTGGGTCGAGGACAATATTGCGGCCTGCTCTCGTAAATCTGATTGCTATGCTGAATTAAAGAAAAACGATCTAGCGATCCGTAGCTTGCTACAGACGCTTGAATATTCACCACCGCGTCCTGACTTTTGCTATCAGCTGGGCAATTTGTTTTTTCATGACAAACGTTTTCCTGAGGCGATTTACTGGTACTCACAAGCACTTTCGACCTCGAAGTACACGTCTGATATGAGCTTTCATAATCCTGCCACAGCTACATGGCTGCCTTATTTGCAGCTTACGGTTTGCTATGATCGATTAGGGAATATGGAGCAAGCTGTCGCGCATCATAAGCAAGCAAAAGCGATCAACCCGAATCATCCAAGCATTATCTACAATGACAACTATTTTCAAGAGAAAGGCTTGCTGTAACGCCCTTCTCATAGAAGCTGTCTGAAAAGTATTTGAATGCATGTTGAAGCAAGCAAATCGCTACAGAGCAAATCGTTCTTTCACTCGCGTTTAAAGCCTGATTCTCCT